>ERZ773165.419-NODE-419-length-33794-cov-21.387889_pt1 | contig 33794 bp, 30 predicted proteins | sample MGYA00581003_ERZ773165 | MGnify/ENA primary metagenome ERZ773165 (study PRJEB29015, sample SAMEA2737817) | human gut metagenome | biome: human gut; feature: human-associated habitat; material: faeces | place: China | collected 2012 ... | reverse complement strand
ATAAGTTATTGATTTACAGACGATTAAATATTAATTTAACGCAGTATTGATTAATCAATATGATTCCTAATTCTGATGATAAAAAGGAGTTTCTTTCTTTGATTCATCAAATTTCCGGTCTGCAATATGGACAGAGATTCAAAGAACAAGCTACTACACCAGAAAGTCAATCTATTTGTTTCGAAGAGGCTGCAGAAATAGAATATGACATGATTAAGATATATTCTTCTTCAGTATATCAAAATTTAAGTCAAATGAGTAAAGATAAAGTTAGATTAGCAATAAAGCATAAAGAATTCCAATTATTTTTTAAAAGTGATAGCGAAATCCAAAAATTAGGATGGAAAGATTTTGCGAATAAATTTGGCATGAAAAAGGGATGTATTGATAATTTATATACTTATTTATGTTTGAATGCACACCCATCTTATCCTTCAATAAGGCAATTTGGAGATGCGTTCAAAAAGAATGAACCTGAGTTTATAAAAATGGCTGTATTTGCAGCACAAACATTTATCATTTTTATGAGTGTATTTGTGGTAGATTATATGAGAATGTTTCCAAATGTTCTTGATATTTTTAAAAAATTAAATTTAGATAAGCAAGAACTTCTTATAGCCTACAATGATATATTCAGAGAAGAACAGTATAAAGCAAACTTTTAAAACCTTTCAATCCTGATAATTGCTGTTATCAAATGAGCTTAGTGATTAATATGGCTTTTGGGCTGTTGACTCCTTGTTGGGGCGTTATCTTGTTATTATCACTGCGGTTTGTTTGAGATAAAAACTATTTCGCTAAGAGGATGAATTTTGTAAAAGTATGAAGATTTTAATCAATGCTTACGCTTGCTCTCCTGGTATGGGAAGTGAGCCTGGGATGGCATGGAACTGGGTGAGTAATCTCGCCAAGTTCTGCGAACTATATATTATCACCGAAGGGGAGTTTCGGGACAAGATAGAGGAGGTGGTGCCTACCTTGGAACAGGGGAAGAACATGCACTTCTATTATAATCCGGTATCGGAGGAAATCAGGAAGATGTGCTGGAACCAGGGGGACTGGCGCTTCTATAAATATTATAAGGAGTGGCAGTGGAAGACGTATCTCTTGGCAAAGGATATCTGTAAGCAGGAGAAGATGGATGTGTTGCATCAGCTCAACATGATCGGATTCCGTGAACCGGGGTATCTGTGGAAACTATCACAAGAGAATGGGGTGCCGTTCGTATGGGGACCTATTGGTGGTCTGAAACAGTTTCCTACGGCTTATCTGCAGGGCGCTGGCTTGAAAATGAAAGTATTCAACCGCTTGAAGAACTTCCTGAATATCTGGCAATTGAAGCATGATAAAAGGGTAGGTGAGGCTTTCAAGACTGCTAAGGTATTGGTTAGTTCTATCCCTGACTCTTATCGTGCCATCAAGAAGTATAAGGGTTTGGAGTCTGTTGTCATTCCTGAAACTGGCTGTTTCTTATCTGAGGATATTCCTACGGAGCGATTTGACAATCAGGAGTTTCATGTGATGTGGGTTGGGAAGTTCGACTTTAGAAAGCAGTTGCCTCTTGCTTTGCAGGCTATTGCCATGACGGGTAATCCTCATATTGTATTGGACGTATATGGTGGTGGTTCTAATGATCAGGTAGCTGCTGCTAAATCATATGCTGACTCTTTGGGTATTACTGACAAAGTGGTATGGCATGGTAATCAATCGAATGATGTTGTGATGAATGCCATGCGAAAGGCTCAGCTTTTCTTCTTCACCAGTGTGAGCGAGGATACTTCTACTGTTGTGTTGGAGGCAGTTAGCAATCGCTTACCTGTCCTTTGCTTTGATGCCTGCGGCATGGCTGCCGTCATTGATGATAAGGTTGGTAGGAAGGTTCCTCTTTCTTCTCCTTCTCTGTCGGCTCGTGATTTCGCTAAATTGCTCAATGAACTTGAAAAGGATAGGTCTTTACTGAGGCTCCTTTCGGAGAATTGCAAGGAAAGGCAAAAGGAGCTTTCCTGGGAGGAAAAGGCTAAGGTTATGGTAGAGTGGTATAAGAAGGGGAAAATGCTTTGAAAAAGCTTTTGAAAAGCAAAGTTTTCGAAAACCCACCAGTCCTCTCTTTATTTCCTACGTTCTATCATAACGAGTGTTTCTCTCTTGTATTGTTGGAGGCTATGGAACATGGTTTACCTTGCATCTCGACGACAGAAGGGGGAATACCAGGAATTGTTGATGATGGTAAGACAGGCTTCCTCGTTCCTAAGCATGATGTTGCTGTGCTTGCTGACAAGATTCAGCTTCTCCTGAATGATTCTGTCTTGCGCAGCAACATGGGCAAGGTCGGCAGGGAGAAATTTGAAAAGGAGTTTACGTTGGAGGTTTTTGAGAAAAGAATGGTGGAGATACTATCTAACAATGTTAAATGTTAAACTTTTAGTACACTGATGACTTGGATTTGGGAATATATCGTTTATCCCATACATACTTGGCTCGGTGTGCCAAGGGATTGATATCATAGTCAAAAATGCGGCAATGAATAAAGCCCTATGTGCATGAATACAATAAAGATTTTTTTAGCCTCTTCTTGTGAGTTGGCTTATGAGCGAATGATTATCGGTGATAAAATTCGACAAGCCGATGACGAGTGGCGAGCAAAAGGTGTAAGGCTACAGTTGATGGTATGGGAGGACTATCGACCAGAGTTTTTGGGAGTAAGAACTCAAACGGAGTATGACGAGTATCTTGTTAATGAAAGCCAAATCGTAATTGGGCTGTTCAAAAACAGATGCGGAAAATATACACAAGAGGAAATCGTGCTCGCCAAGCGTAATAATTCTGAAAATCTACATGTGTTTACTCTTCCTGCTGATGATGGAGCAAACTTTGTAAGTGACTTCCTTACAAAGGAATCGATTGTTGCCATAAAATGTAGCGATGTTGACCATGTATGCTCGGAAGTGATGACTGTTATAGAGAATTATATCGCTAAGAATGAATGTGACAATGTTATGTCGGCTAATTCATCTCTTTCCACAGACCAAATATATGCTACTATATGTGCTGATGCCCCCAAACGAAGTGTTGAATTTGGTAATATGGTACGCTCGGTGAATGATGCGCTTGAAGGCGATAATATCTCCCGATGTATATTGATGGAATAACATCAAAGGAGAATGATACCGCAATCTGATTATTATGTGGCATTGACCCATGAGCATTGTAACTTGGATGAAGAAGAGGAAATTGTAACTGCAATAAAGGCATCTGCAGGTGATAAGGGCAAGTTGCCTGTAGCTATTTATTTGGAGAAAGGCTCTCTCCTATTGAATAATAGTCAAAAAATAAGCAATGCTTTAGCCAATTTTGGCGTGTTCACCATTGAGTATGGTACCATGAATGATGTCAAAACAAATCTGTTTCTCTACCTCTATCGTAAGAGAAAGGGAAATATGATAGTCTTTGATGATTTTTCGGGCTTTGCTTATTCTGAAGGTTGTGTCACTTTTGCAGGCTATATGATAGCGGCTGTCAAGAGCTTATTTCAAGATGTTGAGGCGCTCAAACAATGTCAGAGATTGGACTGCGTGAGAAAACAACTTGAAAGTCTGATTCATAAGAAAGATGCAAAGAGTAGAAATGAGAAAGTTGTCTTGAATAACGAAATGGACACTTTGTTGAGATATGTCAATGAAATTCTCACTCTAAAATTTGCTTCGTTACAAACAAGTAATATTGAGACGGATATAGACGAGAGCCAACCATTGAACTTGGAATCAATAAACAATTCTATTGATATACAGGAAAAGAGCCTGTCTATATTGCATAAGAAGAAAGAGCAGATATTCGACAGTTGGCTATCCACTATAGGAGCACTCGTCGCTCGCTTGAATTATCTCGTGTCGGTTGGAAATATTCATGTGGATGAAATAAAATCAGTCGCAAAAACGATTTACGGACTATTAAAGAGGATTATTGCCAAAGGAGTGATTATTTCTAATGAGCGTATGCAGGACATTATGCAGCTATTGCAAGCTACATACGACCAATATGGTGGAGACTACGATGAAGATAAATTCTTCTATATAGCTTTTGACTGGGCTGATAAACGTAATATCTCATCGGAATTTATAGAGACTTGTCGATTCAACTTTGCCAATGCCCTTATGCGCAATGAAGACCCTACTGCACTGAAATTATACAAGACAGTTCTCGCCAATCTGAAACAGATTGATGATCATTCGATTTCAAGTCATAGGTTTATCATCAAGGTATATACGAGCATTGCACATGTGTTCATAGATTTGGAGAGAAATGAAGATGCATGGGATGTAATTCTGCAGATGGGACATGATATCAATGAATGGAATGACCCAATAAATGTACGTTTGTTGCAAAGCTCCGATTTTTATGCAGCACAGTTACGAGCCATTCCAGAACGTTGGGATGATGGGATGCAGGATGTCATTTCTCATGCAGTGCTTATTTTTAATCAATGCAGAGAACATTTGACGATAACACCCAAGGATTATCATTATGTTTACTGTTTCTGCTATTTGCCGAATATCATTTCGGCTTTTATCATTGACAGAATGGACTATATGAATGAATCAAAGAAAGCAACTCTTTTGCCGCTTGCTTTCGAAATGTTGGAGAGTCTTTTGCGTTATTCTGAAATTATAGAAGGTTACAATCCTATTGAAGGAATGACGAGTGCCTCACAAGGTTATCATAATAGAGGCTTTTTGTATTATAAATTGAAGAGATGGAATGATGCTATCTCAGACTATCAGAAAGCGTTGGATTCTCGTAGATTTATCTATGAGTATATGTCTCATAAAGAAAACAAACGAGTTATCGGCGAGACTCTTGTTAATATCGGTGCTGCGCAATTGGAGTGGTGCAAAGAGAACCACACTATAGAAGGGCATAATCCAATAGACGCGGCAGAAGAAGCATTGAGTATTTATGAGAGCTTGTATAACAAAGACTATCCGCTTTCTGAGGTGGACATCAATAAGGCAAAACAACTGATAGCCACCTCTTATTATTATATAGGCAACTCCGAAGAAAAGCAGCTGGGGTTGGAAATGATGAAAGAGATATATGCATGGGTTATTGATCACAAAGAAAACTCTTATATGTCGAGTTTTCTGGATAACACTGTAAGTATTTTGAAAATGGAGAATTTAATATAATATAATGATGTTTAGACTTAAAGATTTGCATATACTTGGCAGTAAGGCGGAGCTCGCCTGGACTATAGGGGCTGTGTTTGACTTCTTTGCTGGTACCGTGGAGCGTGCACCTATCTGGTGGCAGAAGCATGGTTTGGAATGGCTCTATCGCTTGCTGAAAGAACCGAAGCGCATGTGGAGGAGGTATATTATTGGTAATGCACTGTTCCTTTGGAATATGACGAAAGAGCAATAAAAGTGTATGGAAATACTTCAATCCTTCCTTTGTCTGATAACATTATTATAGTGAGAAATAGCGATTATAGAATTCTTGGATTTGAGTTCATTTGATAAATTAACTTGGAGTATAAAATATGCAACTATACTTATATGATATGCCAAAGGCTATTTCAAAAGTTTTACAGAAAGGTTGGCATCCATTTGGAACATATAAAAGTCCAAAGGCTGGTAAACTTGTCATTATTGAAGACACGATTTTGACTTGGGTGTATCAGCAAGAAGGACTTCCACAAATGACTGTGAATTGTATCGTGGGTATGAATGGAGTTGGCAAATCCAAAAAGAAATTGAAGATGGTTTTGAACAGGTAATAATTCGCAATAACACAGACCCAAAAGTATTATTATGGCACAATTTATCGAATTACATTGCAAGCACAATGGCAATCCTCTCTATATAAATGTGGACTCCATTGCATTCATAGAGAATGAGAACGGACGGGTATATATAAATTTCTTGATGCAAAGAATATCAGCAAGTGGTAATAGCAATGTATCAAGTTATGTATATCGAGAAGAAGTAACAGAAACATATTTGCAGGTTAAGTCAAAAATAGAAGAATAAGATGGAAGATTTTATTATACCAATAGATTCGGCAATAATGGGCTTCTACAATCATCTTCTTGCCAATCCAAGGACAATTTTGTCATCAAAGTTTGGTGATGGCAAATCGTATTTCTTGGAGAAGTTCAAGAATACGAATTATGTAAAGGAGCATTTTGTGTTCTTGACAATTTATCCTGTCAACTATCAGGTTGCATCAAACGAGGACATCTTCAACTTAATCAAACGAGATATATTGTTTCAACTTATGTTGAATGATATGATTTCGAATGCTGTGGTTGTTCCTAAGGATATAGCAATTTGGTTTTATTTGCAAAGTAACAGGCATTCTTTGGTGACAGAACTTGTACACTATATGGCAGAGATTGCAGTACCAAGTGAACATCTTTCAAAGATAATGTTGACAATAAAAGGTCTTCGACTGTTTAAAGACTTGAATAAGAAAATAGAGAAGTTCACGAAAGAAATGAATGAAGATGACCTGTTGAGCAAATTCATAGATGATGCAAATGCCAATACTGTATATGAAGAGGATATTGTCACAGCTATCATCAAACGAGCTGTAGATGATTTCAAAAGAAGGACAAATAAAACTGTTGTCTTGATTATTGAGGACTTGGACAGAATTGACCCAGCTCACCTTTTTAGAATATTGAATATCTTTTCTGCCCACATGGATTACGCCTATAAGTATTTCACCAAACCAGATACGACTTTGGTTGGCAACAAGTTTAATCTTGACAATGTCGTGCTTGTTGGTGATTATTCAAACATCAGAAAAATATTCAAACACTTCTATGGCGAGCATACTGATTTTACCGGATATATCGGGAAATTCTTATCCAGCAAACCATTTGCGTATTCTTTAAGAGAAGAAAGACTAAAGTACATTTATGAAAAGTTAGCTTTGGTTACAGGAAGTCCTGTTGCATTAGTAAAGATTGTCATATCAGAAGATAAGCTTGAAAACAAGACCATTCGGGACATTATACATTCTTTTGAGATAGACAAACAAATCTATAAAGAGGTTAAGGTTACAGCAGAGGGGAAAACTGTAGTGTTGTGTCCTGTAATGCTAAAACTGTTGGCTGTAATGAGAAGATTGAGGATAACTGATGAGGATATGGTTACTATTCCTGTTAGTATTTATTCACAAAATCAGGGTCTGTATTTCGAATACATTGCTCCATATATGTTATTGACAGAGAATGATAAAATGGGGTTGGAGGTTTATATCTATTACAGAGATGAGGATGGTATTCCCTACCAACAAAGATGTAGAATAGACGAAAATTCTGGGAAGGGAGAACGAAGAGGCTTGTTCCGTTATAGCGGAAAAGAAGAAGAAACGAATTTCTCTGCGATTATTTATCGTATGTTAGAATTTATTGTGAATTGAAATTTTATGTAACGTAAGTATTTTGTGAAAGCAGTATAGTGCGCATAGATAAAGTTTCGTACCTTTCATCGTTAATTTGAATAGTCTAATTATGGTACAAGGTAAGAAACAATTAAGCAGTAAGCCAAAGTTCGCCGAGGTTGCAATCGGTGATAATGAGGCAAAGGAGATGCGTGAGTCTTGATGTAGACAAAAAAGCGGAGCTAAGACCGAGCAGATAGCCTCTCTTGTCAGAATGATATTTACTCAAAAGCGTGAGCTGGTAGTCTTTAGTAAGGAAGAACGTGATACCATCTATGATAAGCTGACCGATTATATAGACATCCCAGATATGCCTTTGGACAATAGTGATACCGAACGCCTGATTCGTGACATGGTGATGGGTAAGAAGGCTTATTTGTTCTGTCGTGACTTGGATGCCTGTAAGCGTGCAGCAATGATGTACTCCTTGTTTCAAATTAAGGTATAACCTCCATTAGCTTGTGCTGATGGAGGGCTAAACTTCGTATTCTTGTTTCAAAATTAGAAAAATGATGCCGCCGTGCAAAGTTACAATATTATTTTGAGATATGCAATACGGCGTTGAGCGGATACTTACTTTTATCATGCACATGCCTCCGGCTGTGCATGGTGCTTTTTTTGTTTCTTGTAAATATAGAATTGATATATTATGAAGTATTTGTTTTTGGATACTAATATCTTCCTTCATTTTGTTGATTTTGAGCAAATTCCATGGGCTGATTTAATTGGTGATTCTGAAATAACAATAGTAGTCTCAGATATTGTTGCTCAGGAAATAGATAAGCATAAGGATACTGCAAGAGGAAAAATTCAAAAAAGAGCGAAGAAGATAAGTAGTAAATTGGCTGAAGTTTTTCTGGAAGACAAAAAAATGAATCTTCCTATTGTATATTGTGATAGTGTACCAAGTAATCTCCCTGCGGATGTAAAAGACAAGTTTGATCCGATGTCGCAAGATGACAAAATTTTAATGAGTGTTCTTGCATCTGAATTTAAAAATGAAAACGTTGTTATCGTCAGTTATGATAATCCGATATTAATTAAGTCTAAAAAAATAGGACTAAAGTATCTAAAGATGCCAGATACTTATCTATTGAAAGAAGAACTTAGTGAGGAGGAAAAAGAACTGGATAAATATAAAAAAGAACTTGCTGCGATAAAAAATAGAATGTCAAAGCCTATTCTGGTTCTGAATAATGAAAAAGAAGTTTTGCATATCGAAAAAGGTCAAATTATAGATATAGATAATGTGCTTCATGAATATATGTCAGAAATAAAAAATAAGTATCCTTATAAGCAATTGCCAAATAGGGATGGTGCACTAAAATCTATACAATATATTGAAGCAAGTCTTATTTTAAGTGATAGTAGGAATCTAAAAAGGTATAATGACTTTTTAGATTCTTATTATGAAAAGGAAGAAGCTTATTATAAAAACTTACTTCTTCAAAAAGTTTTGGATGAAAGAATGGTAAAATTATCATTTTCTCTTTATAATCAGGGAACAGATGAAACTGGCAATGTCAATGTTTTTGTAGAATTTCCAGATGATATAAAACTATATTCAGAAAGAGATAAAAAGAAAATAGAGATTTATAGGCCAACTGCACCACCAAAATTTCATCCTCTTCTAGCGCCTATATTGCAGGAAGAATTAAAGCCTAAGTCTTTTGCTGATCATTCGACTTTTAAAATTTGGGATTTAAATGCTTCTCTTGAAACAAATAAATTTTCTTTTATTACTTCTCAAGTCAATCATCATGTAGTTCAAACTTTATCTAAAGATGAAGATATGATTTATGTAGACAAAATGACTTGCGGTAAATTCCAAATTAAATATCATATTATAGACTCAAAGCATACTGACAGTATTGATGGGGTGATAAATGTTATTGTTGAATAATACTTATATAGAAATACGATGATAAATAAAACATATCAATATACATTGGATTCTTTTGTTCAATTAGCAAAGTTTATATGGAAAGCTCGGCATGGAAATAAATATGTTAATGCCTTTAGAATATATATAGGTGGATTGGGAGTCTTGTTTAGTTATTGGTCAATAGTAGTATTCTTTGATTCTAAAGGTGAATGGAGTTTTGGAGTATCTACGTCAACTCTTACTTGGAGCGAAATCGTTTTGGCTGTAGTATTTACGGTTGCTTTTGGCCTAGTTTTAGTTTTCATGTCAAAACCGGAATTTGAAAAATCAGAGATAGAGAGACTAAAACGTATAGAAGAAAATCAATTCTTACATAGAATTAGCCCTTTAATTCTTCTATCTCAGTTTTCGTTAACAAATAATCTTCATGGTGTTGCACATTATGAGGATTCGGAGGAACTTGCTCGTTTTCGTGAATTGATAGCAAATAAAGATAGTGGGCATGTTAGACTCTTGGGATTGTCAGGAACTGGAAAGACCTTACATATAGTAAAAGCTTTTGAGGATAAGGGAAACATGGAAAATGTGTTCTATTGCGAACTGGTTTCTCATGGAAATTTTAAATCTGCATTGCAATTACTTTCAGAAAAACGACCTGGCTGTACTGTAGTGATGGATAATAGTCCTAAGGGAGTCTTTGCTGAGGCAATTAATAGTTATGGCAACAATATTCGGTTTGTATCTGCTTATTATGATCCCGTTGATGTTGATTATGGTTCATATTCTGTCTTGAACATGAAAGACATACATCTTGAAAATGTTGTGGAGAGAATTATTAATAATAATCTGACTCGTCCGATTAATGGCGAGAATAGACAAAAACTGATTATTCATTCTGGAGGTATTCCATTTATGGCCTTGCTTTTGACACAAGCATATAATAAGACTAGTGAAATCGGGGTGATAAACAACTCTGTGCTAATAGAACATCTTTTGGATTTACATGAGGAAAATGCAACCAACCAAAGAATAGCAATGAGAACTATAGCTTTGCTGCAACCATTCGATTATGCAGGTGGAAATAGTGAGACGGCAAAATATTTAATAGAAAACAATAAATTTACTCCGATAGTAGATAATATAAATAGACAGGTGTTATTTGATAAGGTCGTGAAACATTTAAAAGAGCGTAATCTGTTGGAGGAGGATACTTCGTTTATTAATATGCGTCCGCAACCATTGGCTATTTGGCTTGTGGGAGAATGGATTAAAGAGCAAGGAGCAGGGTTCGCTGAAACAATCAGAGAACTAGCGGCTCACCCTAAATCATTCTATGTTCCAATTATAGATAGTTGGGCAAGGAGGTTAGAGTTCATGCAAGACAATGCTGATGCTAAAAACTTATATGGCGAGTTATTAAAATTAAATGAAGGCCCTTTCGCCGATGAGGATGTGATATGCTCTGATTTGGGTTCACGACTCATCCTCGCTATGTCAACAGTGAATCCAAAGGCTGTAGTCAGTTGTTTATATGGTATCTTGTACTCAAAGCCAATCAATTATCTTAAAAGTAATTTGCAGGGTGAAGCAAGAAGGAATATTGTTAATGCTTTGGAAAAATTATGCTTTTGCAAGGATTCCTTTCATTATGCGGCATTAACTTTAGCGAGATTAGCTCTTGCTGAAAATGAGGAATGGGCAAACAACTCCAAAGGACAATTCATGCAGTTATTTCATGTTGCTTTAGCTGGAACGGAATGTGACCTGAAAGAAAGGATGGTAGTCTTGAATGAACTGTATGAGCAAAGTAATACCTATAAAGACCTTTTGTTGGGAGCTATTAAAGGTGCTTTTGATAATTTCAATTTGACAAGAATAGGTGGAGCTGAAAGGTTCGGATTTAAAAGCTTGGTTGATTTTGTGCCAACTTATAAACAGATAAATGAATATTGGGACAGTTTGTTTAATCTTTCTGTTAGTTGGATGGATTTGGAGCCAGATGTTGTTGAACATTTCGCAGAAATAGTTTGTGTTAATGCTCAGATGTTTGTTAGGGGAAATAGGTGTGACTTGTTATTTAGTTTTATAGATGAAATAGCACCTCGTCTCAACTATAATTGGGGACAAATGCAAAAAACTCTTATTGAAATAAAAAACTTTGATGCATTGACTCCTCAAGACAGCAGAACTTTATTGAGTTATATTGACAGGCTAAAGCCTCGTTCTATTGTGACGCAAATGAGAAATGCTGTACATGATATTTATACCCATGAAAAAGTATCAGAAGATATTCTAAACCAAGAGGAACAGGTGGTGTTACCATTTGTAGAAAAGTTTATTACCCAACAAAAATATTTGAGTGATGAAATCGTAGGACTTGTTGCCAATGATGAGGAATATACCTCTTGGGGGTTTACAAAAAACATTGCAGCGAGAATTCCTAATGATGACATTCCACAAGTTCTTGAGAAGATATATGGGTATATTATACGTCAGAACTCGAACTTTTATAGCAATTGGTTGGTGAGATTCATAGAATGTTTGCCAGATAGACACAATGCGCAAGAGATGGCTAAAAAGCTCTATGAAAATGGATTCATTAAACAAGGAATTGCTTTGCTCGCAGTAATTGATGATGATGCTTTTTCAAATTTGAAACTCTTATGGGAATATGTTGCTACTAAGAATTTGGAATATGAGTCTATAAGTAATTATTATAATGTAATTAGATTGACAGATGTTGAAAACTTGCTGAAAGTTGTAGCGATTATCAAGTATCATTCTAAAGAATCAAATTCTGTTTTTGATTTTCTTTCTCAATATTGGTATTTGGATGTTTTGTATGAAGATGATAGGCTGTCTTCGATATATAAAGATGTTCTGAGTAATTATGATTTGCAAAGCAATCATGCAAATTACGAATATGTAAGACAAGTTGAACGTGTTTTAGAGAAAACAAGTGACAAGAAGTTCGCAAAAACAATTAATAGTAAGTTGATTGCTTATCTTTCATTTAATTCGTCGAACTTAAGGGTGGAGGAAATTTACCCAATACTTTTAACCAAGTTCAGAACAGAAATCTGGGATGAATTCATAGCGGCTCTTGTTGACTTAGATAACCGTCCTGGCTTCTTTTCCCATATCCGTTTTGCCATAGGCTCTGGATTTGGTTTTTCAGAACGTACCTTGTTCTCTAATCATGAGGAGGAAATGAAAGAAGTATGTAAAAGGCATTCTCAGTATGGACCTATCGTTTGTGCTTCTCTATGTCCTATTCTAAAGTCTTCGGATAGTGGCGAAGAAAACGAGGAGTTTCATCCTTTTGTAATCTGGCTTTTGAATAATTATGGAGGAAACAAAATGGTCTTGAATGAATTATATGGAAATATGTGTACATTCTCTTGGACTGGAAGCATGTTACCTCTAATAAAAACGATGAAAAATTGTCTGTTGAAGGTTCGCGCTAAAGCAGGGTTCCACAAACAAGTTTACAAATGGGTTAGTGATTGCTTGAAACAATATGAAGCCGATTATAATAAAGAAAGACAAAATGAGGCCTATATGCGGATGGCTTACAATTATAAGTTTAATAATGGTTAGCTGTGTCCCCAATACTTTGCTTAGAATTTAAATTCTTTCTATGGCCTTATCTGGGCTCATATATTAATGTATTGGGTTAGAATGATAATCTGTAATTAATAAGTTTTGAGTATATTATGGGTAAAGAAACTCACATACTGAAGGTTATTGAATCTATGCAAGCCACTGTTGATTCATTAAGTGAAGAATTATTAACAGCGATTGATAGAGAAAAAAATATACCGCAGGAAACAGCCTTGAGTTCGTACGTGTTTAATGCAAGCCTTATAGGGGTGGACTTTGTTTATATCAATGTAAGTATAAGTGCACTGGCGGCATTGAAAACTGATAATGTGTATGCCAAGCGATACCATTGGAAGAATGTTGTTGCTGGAATTTCTGAAGGTATTAAGTACATTTATACTTTTAAAGAGTGTGAGAAGAAAACTCTGATCGGGTATTTGAAAACTATCTTGAATGACTTCGACATGATGACTCCAGTAATTTCTGATTTTTTTTCTTCTCTTCAAGCTTTGCTCGAAAAGTTTAGGACAGATTGGAAAGGTAAGGATATGAGGGATATTGCTCTGCATTATGATAAATCGGCCGAGAAACTTATCAAGGAAACTATGACTATAACAGATGAAGATCCTTATGCCTCCTTGGTGTCTAATTATTTGCTGATAATGAATATTCTACATTATATTTGTAATATAGGATACCTGCAGAGTATAATTGAAAATAATTTGAAATTTAGTGAAGTCGATCGAAATGAAACAGGTCTGTTGGGTAATGATGGAAGGCACATGAAGGCAATTCTGGCTTTACTTAAAGGGAAGAAGTTTAAGATTTCTACAGAAAAATACCTAAACGAGTATGGTAAAAGGTTTCAGGATAGTATTGCATTATTTGAGAAAATCCAGAAAGGTTATGAATTCTTGGGTATCAAAAAAGGTGAGAAATCTTCTAATGGTCAACTGGATAGGTTCTATCAGTTGAATAATCTTTATTCATTAGTGATGTACTCTATGTTGGATCTCCTTTCTGTCACGGACTCCTATTTGTCTTCTGATACAGAGTTCGAAGCTGCCTTGAATATGCGATATTTCTTGATTATAAAGACATCTATCTTAACTCAGATAGTTGGATATACAGAGGAAGAAGCTCGTGAATCGCTATGGTATGAAATGAAACAGCTTCTTCCCGAATCAGATGTTCCACTCCATGATATGGCAGACAAGTTGGAATCTTGTTTGAAGGAGAGTGTACAGGACCAAAATGTTAGAATGGTCAGGGCAAAGCTGGTTCATCTGAAATTCTCTAAGAAAAAACCAGGTGATGTAAAGGGTATTTTGTCTATACTGAATACATTCGATCCTCTTACGGAATTTTATAAAGTGATGGATTTGATCGAACTTTTGATTAAGGTTATAAAATTCTTAGATTGTCTAATTGTGTCAATTGATAAAGAAGTAACTATTGAAAATCAGAAACTTCTAGATAAAATTAGAAGTATGTCTTCTTCTCTGAGAGATATGATAGAACGCAATGTCAAGGATAAAGCTCAGAAAGAGGAAATGCTGACATCAATAAATGCTAATGAGTTCAAAATAATCGATTTGTTGAAAAAGCGTTAGTAGCGATAAATAGTAAGGAGAATCTTCTCCCAAACTTCGCTATCTAGCATAAAATAGGGAATAGCTTTCCTGCTATCCTCTGCAAAATAGAAAAACAGATGTTTGATGTCTGGGGCATCAGCATATTCGTAGGCTTCGATTTTCAAAATGTCGATGCCTTGCGACTGAAGAGCCGCAAGGAGTTGTTGACGTTGCTTTTTCGTAAGTTGCTTATACTTCGTATATATAGTATTCATATCGGTATATCACCATTATGCTATTGGAAAGTGGCTTTAGCGAAAAATATGAGAGCTGTAGGCTTCAACATAGACATGAATAAGGTCTTTTAATTGTAATTTCTGTATATTGCTAAATGAACCAAAACAATCCCTACATAAATATTTCCTTTGGCACTTCGCCATCGAACCATTCATATGGCATACTTTTTATGGCGAGCAATGTCCGGCAGTCTGTATCTCGCCTTTGACGGAATAGAACCACCTGAGTGCATAACATACTGGGTAAACAATTAGAAAATATACCAAAGGTGTTGAGGATAAAAATACTATCATTAAGAGATTACTCTAAAAGAGTGATATTATCAGGACGGTATGAACGGCTATAAAATGTTGCTGAAGGTTAAAACATTAAGATTTTATGCTCTAATATTTGTAGAAAAAGAAAGTTTTGCTTTTCTTTGCATAAAGAATTATTTATTATGGCACAGATTGCAATAATGAATCAAGCTCAACTGCAAATCCTTGATTTATTGTCATTTTACACATCTTGAAAAGATAAAGATTGCTAGAAAATGTGGAGATAAGTTGGACTGTATTAGTTTTTATCGTATATTTGCAAGGGTAAAAATACGTAAGCTATGACAGCAAAAGAAGATAAGGAAAAAGAAAAGACCCGTAGAGAAAACCTGGGCAAGTTTATATATCAACTAACATATTAAAGAAGAAATGATTATGGAAGGAATGTACATTGTTTTAGGTGGGGTAGGTATCATTGCATGTTGCCTATACTTGTGGTCTGCTTTTACGAAAAGTGGGAGAAAATGGGTTGAAAATCTATAGTTTTCGATTCCCAGGACCCCCTCTTGCGAAGAAGCTTTTTTCGAAAGCCTACTTGTCGGTCATTACCCTTAAGTGAGGCTCCACCTCTCACCATGGTTTATGTTATCTGTTTTCCGCTATTTACCAAAAATTTGAAATATAAAATGGTATAGATGTATCTGGTTTCTCTTGTTGCTGCTTATATTAATATGGTGTGTTTTTCACTCAAGTTTCGCAAGTTGTTTATGTACGGGCTGAAGGCTCAAAAGCTCTTAGCCCAGGGCAGCGCCCTGGGTATAATGGCAATCGGCAAGGCGCCCTGTAAGGTAGGGTGTTCAAAATCCATTTAAAATTTGGCACGTTTTTTAGTCGAATAATCGGTTCAACTAACTGATATTCAATAATTATCGACACGAATATTGCGCAGAACTAATAAATGTCACATTTTTGAATTCTTAACACGTTGATTTCGTGTGAATTAACTTGTATTTTGGTGCAAAAAACGTGTCGAAAAATTAACAGATTTTGAACACCCTACCCTTCTGGGCGTACTGCTTGTATTCATAATAGCAAAAGATGTAAAGGTATGACAGATTTATATTTTCGATTTATTCAATTTAGTTTGGGACTTTATGAGGGCACAGAGTTTCTTGATGGAACGGAACTGAAGGGGTTCGACTGGGGCGCTTTCTATGAGTTTGCTAAGGAACAGACTCTGATAGGGGTTGTGTTCGAAGGGGTTTATAAACTGCCTAAGGAGACTGCGCCACATCTGCAATTGCTGATGAGCTGGTTTGCCTTCAGCCGAAAGTTTCAGCAACGTAATGAGGTGCTGGACAGGGCTACTGTGGCGCTATACAATAAGGTGAGGGATGCGGGGTATCCTTGCTGTATTTTGAAAGGGCAGGGGAATGCCGTGATGTATCCTAATCCTTCGGCAAGGACGCCTGGCGATGTGGATATATGGGTGAATGCTGGGCGTGAGGAGATTCGGGCTCTCGCTCACTCGCTTGTGAAAAATACGAATGGACAGGTGGAGGATGAGAGTTTCAACCATATTGGTCTTACCATCAATGGTGTGACCGTGGAACTTCATTCTACACCTGGATTCATGGCTAACTTTGTTTATAACAGGAGGCTGCAGAAGTGGCTGAAGAGGAATGTCGATGCTCAGTGTGGCAACATGGTGGAACTGGTGCATGGCGATGGTGCTGTCGCTGTTCCTACGCCTTCCTTTAATTGTGTTTATCAGCTTTATCATCTCTACCATCATTATTTCTATGAGGGTGTGGGATTGAGACAGGTGGTGGATTACTTCTTCGTGGTCAGAAAATGGAATGTGGATTGTGATAAGTTAAGTTCCTTGCAGAGGGAGTTGAAGCTTCTTGGATTGTGGCGGTTTGCTGGGGCTGTGATGTTTGTTCTGCATCAGGTGATGGGGCTGCCGGAGGAGATGATGATTGCTCCGATGGATGCAAAGAGGGGACGGATGCTTCTTGATGATATCTTGAATGGTGGCAACTTCGGGCATTATGACAAGCGGATGGATTTGGGACATAATCTTAATAGATTGTGCCGGGATTTCAGGTTGTTGAGGTTTTATCCTGCGGAGGCGCTGAGTGAACCGGTGTTTAGAGTGTGGCATTGGTGCTGGAGAAAAAATAATTTATAATGTTCGTTGTGAACATTATAAATTATTTTTTCTTTTTTTGATAAAGCTGGCTGCACTCGGTGCTTTTTTTCGAAAACCCACCAGTCCTCCCTTAACCTTAAGGGAGGGTCCACCTCTCATCTCGGTCTTCTCCCCTCAGGGAAGAAGAGGAAACCGCTCCTCCTCGTCGCTCTGAACCATTTCATTCTATGGTTGGCGGACCATCAGAGGTCTACGCCAGCAGCGGAGCAGCGGTTTTTTGTGCGGGGATGACCCCGCCTTGCTGAGTTTACTGCTTGCTCGATGCTGAAAGGCTGCTTGTTCGAAGCTGAAAGGCTGCTTGCTCGTAGCTTACAGCTTGCTGAGTTTATTGCTTGCTCGCTACAGAAAGGCTGCTTGCTCGCTACTTGCTGAGAGGCTGCTGATACCCTGCAGAAGGGGGGCTTTAGCCGCCCTATTCCTGTAAATCTCGTTTGTTCAGAACAGCAGGAATGCTTCTCAAATTGCCTTTCCCTTCGGCCGGCGACCGTTGGTTCTTGATAAAAATTGCCTTTTCGTTCGGACGTTCGGACGGACTTGATGGATGGGAAGGGGATAAAAAAATCCGGGGCAGGGAAGCCTCGGATTTTTTTATGGTGATTCGGAAGGAGTTAGGGAAGGGATGAGGTTCGATAACTCCTTGAGAATTGCGCGGATTAAGCCTTGAAGTTATCCAGAGATTCGGGAGTGAAGTTCTGGATGTATGCGGAATGACCGAGGACTTCTTCCTCTGCCATGCGGACATATACGTTGGCACTCTTCGCAAACAGCTCGGGTGACTTGGTGGCATCGTCGAGGATGAGGAGAGACATCACGATGTCGCCAGTCATGTTGTAGAGACGGCGAGCCAGGAAGTCGTGAACTGCCTGGTCGTTGGCTTCTTTCACCTTGTTGATGGCTGCTTCGTAGAGGTCTGCCAACTTGGCTACACGGGCCTTCAATGCCTTCAGATCGTCACTGACCTCGCTCTCCAACATCTCCTTGATGATGTTGAGATAAGTACCGTTGGTGATGTAGCGGATAGCTGCAACCACCTGAAGCTGGGTAGTACCCTCGTAGATAGAGAAGATGCGGGCATCACGGAACAGGCGCTGGCACTTGTACTCCATGATGAAACCAGAACCACCGTGGATGCTGATGGCATCGTATGCATTCTGGTTGGCATACTCTGAGTTCATACCCTTAGCCAATGGGGTGAAGGCATCAGCCAAGCGGGTGTACTTCTTCATCTCCTGACGCTCCTCGGGAGTGAGCTTGCTGTCGCGGGCGATGTCTTCCAATGCCTTGTAGATGTCGACATAGCGGGCGCAGCAGTAGAGGAGTGAACGGCCTGCATCCAACTTGGCCTTCATTCTCGACAGCATGTCGTAAACGGCTGGGAAGTTGATGATCTTCTCGCCAAACTGGGCACGCTCCTTGGCATAGGCCAAGCCCTCGTTGTAAGCTTCCTGCTCTACACCTACACTCTGTGCGGCGATACCTAAGCGGGCGCCGTTCATCAGTGCCATCACGTACTTGATCAGACCGAGACGGGTGTTGCCGCAAAGTTCTGCCTTAGCATTCTTGTAAACCAACTCGCAGGTTGGTGAACCATGGATACCGAGTTTGTGCTCGATGTGACGAACGGTGACGCCGCCCTCACGCTTGTCGTAGATGAACATTGAAAGACCACGACCGTCCTTGGTGCCTTCCTCAGAACGTGCCAGTACCAAGTGGATGTCGGAGTCGCCATTGGTGATGAAACGCTTCACACCGTTGAGACGCCATGTGCCGTCTGCATCCTGTGTGGCCTTCAACATGACACGCTGCAGGTCGGAACCTGCATCTGGCTCGGTCAGGTCCATACTCATGGTCTCGCCTGCGCAAATGCGAGGGATGTACTTCTGGCGCTGTTCCTCTGAACCGAACTCATAGAGGGTGTCGATACAGCTCTGGAGTGACCAGATGTTCTGGAAACCTGCATCGGCTGCAGCGATGATTTCTGAAGCCATAGAGAAGATGGCGTTAGGCAGGTTCAAGCCGCCGTAACGACGTGGCATGGACAAGCCCCAGAGGCCTGCCTTGCGGGTGGCATCGAGGTTCTCGAATGTCTTACTGGCATAGATCATGCGGCCATTCTCCAGGTGTGGACCTTCGAGGTCGACATCCTCAGAGTTGGGTTCGATGATGTTGGCTGCCACATCGCCGGTAATATCCAGCAGTCGCTTGTAGTTCTCGATGGCATCCTCGTAGTTGACAGGTGCATCTTCGAACTGGTCTTTCTCTACGTAATTGCGTTCCTTCAAGTCCACAACACGCTTCATGAGGGGGTGATTGAGATGAAATTCAATCTCAGGGTGATCACTATAGTAATTAGCCATTTTGCTTTTCTTATTTAAATAATGTGTAATGCAGCTTACTTTGAATTCTGCTTGTAGTACTTGATGAGCTTGGGGACGACGTCTTCGACATTACCGTTGATGACGTAGTCGGCAATCTTGTTGATGGGGGCATCAGGATCGTTGTTTACGGAGATGATGATGCCGGAATCCTGCATACCGGCGATGTGCTGAATCTGACCGGAGATGCCGCAGGCAATATATACCTTAGGATGAACGGTGACACCGGTCTGACCAATCTGACGGTCGTGGTCTACCCAACCTGCATCAACAGTTGCACGGGAAGCACCTACCTCGCCATGGAGGAGATGAGCCAACTCGAAGAGCTGGTCGAAGCCTTCCTTGCTTCCTACACCATAACCGCCGGCTACAACGATGGCAGAACCCTTCAGGTTGTGCTTGGCAGCCTCTACATGGTGGTCGAGTACCTTTACGACGAAGTCCTCGGCAGGTACATACTTGCTTACCTCTGGGTAAACAACTTCCTTCTTGCACTCACCCTCGTAGATGCTCTTCTGCATCACACCTGAGCGTACGGTCGCCATCTGTGGACGATGCTCTGGGTTGACGATGGTTGCCACGATGTTGCCACCGAAGGCTGGACGAATCTGATAGAGTAAACCGTCGTAGTGCTTGCCGCTCTTCTTGTCGTCATATTCGCCAATCTCGAGCTCGGTACAGTCGGCTGTCAAACCGCTGGTCAGAGAAGAAGAGACACGAGGACCGAGGTCGCGACCGATAACGGTGGCACCCATCAGGGCAATCTGTGGATTCTCCTCCTTGAAGAGGTTGACGAGGATGTCGGTATGAGGAGCTGAGGTGTATGGGAACAATCCCTCGGCATCGAAAACAAATAACTTATCTACACCATAGGGCAGGATCTGGTCTTCCACCTTTCCCTTGATGCCTGTGCCAGCCACAATGGCATGGAGCTCCACGCCCTGCTGGTTGGCGAGCTTACGACCCTTGGTAAGCAATTCTTGAGATACTTCGGCTACGGTTGTGCCTTCTACCTCGCAATATACAAATACGTTGTTCATAAATTTTTGCAAAATTATCCGATAATACTTTCGTTCAACAATTCCTTCATCAAGTTGTCGATGTCCTCATCGCTGCTTGTCAAGGTCTTGCTCTCCTTAGCCTGGAACACGATGTTCTTTACTGCCTTCACCTTGGTAGGTGAACCGCTCAGACCACACTGTGAAGGATCGCCGTCAACATCGGCTACGCTCCACTGGTTGAGAGTGAGGTAAGGACGCTCCTCATAGAGGTTGGTCCAAGGCTCATCTCCCTTGCGCTCCATAGGGCAAGATGCGTATTTGTATTTCATTACGAGCTTCACGTTGCATGGGCGACATGGAGCTGCACTGCCGTTTACGGTTATCACGAGTGGCAATGGGGCCTCTACGGTTTCGACACCTCCATCGATGAGGCGACGGACTGTTGCCTTGCCGTCTTCCACCTTCAGAATCTCCTCGGCGTAGGTGACCTGGTTCAAGCCCAACTTCTGAGCTACCTGTGGACCTACCTGTGCGGTATCACCATCGATAGCCTGGCGGCCACCGATCACGATGTCGACATCGCCTATCTTCTTGATGGCGGTGGCAAGGGCATAGGATGTGGCCAATGTGTCGGCACCGGCGAAGAGGCGGTCGGTAAGCAGCCAACCTGTATCTGCACCACGGTAAAGACCCTGGCGAATTACCTCACCGGCACGTGGAGGACCCATTGTAAGAATACCAACTGTGGAACCTGGATTCTGCTCTTTCAATCGAAGAGCCTGCTCCAATGCGTTCAAATCTTCTGGATTGAAGATGGCGGGAAGGGCTGCGCGGTTGACTGTGCCTTCGGCTGTCATCGCATCCTTACCCACATTTCTTGTGTCTGGTACTTGCTTGGCAAGTACTACAATTTTTAAACTCATATTAATAAAATGGTTATTGTTATTATTTCTAAGTTTGTTAGTGTTTCGTAAGGAACACAGCCGCAAAAGTAGCATTTTTTTGTGTATTACACAAATAAATCGGCATTTTTTTGGAAAAGAAGGGGGTTAGAGGGAAGTTAAGAGGAGTTAGCACGCCCTGAACCAACGGTCACCGGCCGAAGGGAATTGAAAATCGCTGGCCGAAGGGTAAAGCAAAGGTAAAGGGCAAAAGCTTTAAGTTTTGTTACAACGATATTACAGTCTGTGGGTTGTGAGCCTATTTTATGATTGTCATTGTTTTGTAACGTCAGTGTCGTATGAAAGTAACTTTTTTTATATAACTTTGCAGCCGAGAAAAATCAGCAAATAAAACTCAACTTTCGTACATACGAAACTTCAAATAAAATAATATAATGAATAAGAAAACGACCACCATGCTGTTGCTGCTCTCGCTACTTGCGATGACAGCCCAAGCACAGAAGTATGACAATGGCGAAGAAGAGAAAGTAGACAGAATGCCTAAAATTAACGGAACCATCCGCTCGAAGTATGAGTATCAAACCGAAGAGGGAGAGGGACGCTTCGAGGTTCGTACAGCCCGTGTCAGTGTGTCGGGAAATGTGACCAAGGAGGTGAGCTACAAGGCAGAGATTGACCTCTGCGATGAGGGAAAGATCAAGATGCTTGATGCCTACACACGCATCAAGCCCTGGAGCACCCTGCAGTTTACCATCGGTCAGGAGCGAGTGCCCTTTACCATCGATGCTCACCGTTCTCCCCATCAGCAGTATTTTGCCAACCGCTCGTTTATCGCCAAGCAGGTGGGCAATGTGCGTGACGTGGGTGCCGAGGTGGGTTATACATGGAATGTCGGTTTCCCCATCGTGGTGAATGCCGGTGTGTTCAACGGCTCAGGTCTTACCAATCAGAAGGACTACTGGACCAAGGGTGTCAACTATTCTGCCAAGGCACAGTTTCTCTTTCCTAATGTCAACCTGGTGCTGAGTACTCAGAAGATCAAGCCTTCTGACGTGACTGTGAATATGTATGATGCTGGTGTTACCTTCCACTATGGTGGTTTCATCGCCGAGGTGGAGTATCTCTACAAGCATTATTCTCATAACTCCTTCCACGATGTGCATGCCTTCGATGGTTTTGCCTGCTATGACATCCCTGTTCGCACACGACTGATCAAGAAGGTTTCGCCCTTGGTGCGTTATGATTTCATGAGCGATCACAGCGACGGCTCCCGTTACAATGCGACAGACGATGATCTGGGCGAGTTGATCATCAACGACTATAAGCGCCATCGTGTCACCGGCGGTGTTACGTTGAGTCTGTCGAAGCCATTTATCTCCGATATCCGCATCAACTATGAGAAGTATTTCTATCGTGAGGGCGGTATTGCCAAACCTTCGGAGAAAGACAAGATAGTAGTTGAGTTTATGACTCGTTTTTAGTAAATATGTGTTTTTCTGGTTAGTACGAAAATATGCGTGTGCTTGTCCGTTGATGGTTGAGCACACGTTTTTTTATTCGGGTAAGTGATGCTTTTTGAAAGGAAAAATTTGGGAGATAGAAAAGAATGTAGTACTTTTGTTGAGGGAAAGGATAGGGAGTTATTTTGTGGGAGGTAATGGAGTTAAGGAAGGTAATACTTCTGTATCAAGTAAGAAAGAGATTACGAAAATGAAAGAAAACAACAAGATAACGGGTTCTGTCAAGGCCATAGCCTTTGATGCCGACGATACGTTGTGGGCATTGCAGAACTATTTTGAAGACGTAGAGGACGAATACTGTGACTTGCTTTCAGACTATGGAAGCAAGGAGGAGATATCAGCTTCGCTCTTCGAGACAGAGAGCGGTAATATGGAAGACCTGGGATATGGTGTGAAAGCCTTTACCATCTCGCTGGTGGAGAATGCCGTGAAGGTGAGTCAGGGCGAGGTGCCTGCCAAGCTGATAGGACGAATCGTGGAGCTGGGTAAGACCTTACTGAAGCTCGATGCCCGTCCTTTGGAGGGCGTGGAGGAGACGCTGGCAAGGCTCAGACAGACGCGTCATTACAAGCTTGCGGTATTCACCAAGGGTGAGTTGCAAGACCAGGAGAACAAACTGTGGCGTTCGGGATTGCAACGTTACTTTGACGTGGTGAGCATCGTGAGCGACAAGACGCCCGAGGCTTATCGAAGACTCTGCCGTGAGTTGGAGATAAAGCCCGAAGAGTTGGTCATGGTGGGCAACAGTTTCAAGAGCGACATTGTGCCTGCGTTGAAGATAGGTGCCTCGGCAGTTCATATACCTTTCCATACAATATGGGCGCATGAAAAAACGGAGGAGTTCGCTCACGAACGCCTCCGTCGTATTTCCCGTTTCGAGGAAATCATGGATATCTTGTAAGAAGTTTTTAGTCTCGGTGAATCACGGTGCCATTGGCCTGATGGGTGGCGAGAACCAGCACCTCGGCTATTTGAACATGCTCGGGAGCGCAGGCGGCATAGAATGCCACGTCGGCAATGTCATCGCCTGTCAATGGCTCAATGCCACGGTAAACATTGTCGGCACGCTGGGTGTCGCCGTGGAAACGGATGTTGGAGAAATTGGTCTCCACCAGTCCCGGCTTGATGTTGGTAACGCGAATGCGGGTATGAGCCACGTCGATGCGCAGACCATCGGTGATGGCTTTTACTGCACTCTTGGTGGCACAGTACACATTTCCGCCCGCATAGGCAGCATCGCCAGCCACACTTCCGATGTTGATGACATGACCACGATTGCGTTCCACCATGCCGGGAACGATGAGTCGGGTCATGGTGAGCAGACCTTTAATGTTGGTATCTATCATCTGGTCCCAGTCGTCGAAGTCGCCTTCGTACTCTGGTTCCAGGCCTCGTGCCAGTCCTGCATTATTGATCAGGACATCGATGTTGCGCCATGCCTCAGGGATATAGTCTACTGCCTTGCGAGCCGCCTCTCTGTTGCGCACGTCGAAAGCCAGTGCCAGCACTTGGACGCCTTCCTCTTCGAGTTCCTGTTTCAGAATTTCCAACTTGCCTGTGTTGCGGCCTGTGATGATGAGGTTGTAGCCTCCTTGTGCGAATCTTCGGGCGCATCCTTCGCCAATACCGCTTGTGGCGCCTGTGATAAGAGCTATTTTTCTTGCCATGATTATTATGTTTTTGGTTTAATGTTTTTAACTACAATATCAGGATTCTCACTTCGGCATTGCCCATTTTCTCGATCTCGTTCATCGGCCGGCGGAAGTAAACACTCTGCAGGGCTTTGTTGATGATGCCATGACCAACGGCAAGAATGGTCTTGCCGGGATAGGTGACACGAAGCCAGGTGATGAAGTTTTGAGCCCTCGACTTCATGCTTTCTATCGACTCAATATCGTCGGGCCAGTCTTTGGGGTCTTGGGGCAGGGAAGGGATAAACTTGCCAGTGAAACTTCCCCAGTCGCGTTCGCGCAGCAGAGGAGTGGTAATCACCTCGGCATGATGGGGACGGGCTATGATCTCGCAAGTCTGAAAGCTGCGCTTCAGGTCGCTCGATACGAATACGTCGATGGGATGGTCGGCCATGCGGGCTGCCACTTCTTCAGCCTGGGCAATACCTTTGTCATTGAGTTCGCCTGGTGTCTGTCCCTGCATGATGTGGGCTGCATTGTCGACAGTCTCGCCGTGACGAACCAAGTATAATGTTGTTGTCATGTAGATATCTATAGTTTTTGCTTACAAAAGTACTAAAAAAAATAGATTTACCTATCTATTAAACTGTTTTTTCCTTCGTTTTTCCGAAAAAAGTAGTAACTTTGCATCATTATATAGATAAATAAGGTAGTGATTGTAGTCGATAAGTCGAAAGCATTACCAAAAATAACAGTCAGAATGATGCATAGATACAAAACTCTCATACTCCTCGTCTTTGCCGTTGTCCTGCTTGCCGCCTGCAAGAAAGGACCACGCCCTAATATCAACCTGCCCATCAGTACGGCGAAGCCTGCCAAGGGCGACCATGCCATCTACGGACTTGCCTGCATGGGATGTACCGACAGTGTGGTGGTGCTCTTGCCCAACAGCGGCGGAGACCCTGTGCGCTACAATATATTGGAGGCGACAAGGAAGCACCAGGTGTTTGGCGATATAGAGATAGGCGACTGGATATGTGTGTTGCCGGTAGAGGGAGAGAAGAACCATGCCAGAATGGTGGTGGATCTCGACAAGCTGAAGGCTACATGGACCTATCAGGTGATGCCCCATCTGCGTGACCTGAGTCATCTGTCACGCCGTCAGCAGGCACGCATCCTTGCCAATATGCCCGACAGCATCGTGGAAAACTATATGGTGCCACGCGAATATGGTTTCACACTCAAGCGGATGGGCGAGGCCCGATCGGTGGGCTTTGTCATGCAGAACAGTTCGGTGGAGGATGACAGTCCGGTGGAATATCCCGAAGTGCCACAGTATACAGAGTGGCATGCCTACAATGGCAAGTTGCTGCTTGTGAGGGGACGTTTCGAGATGCAGGGAGTCGTCTTCAACGAGAAGACTTCCATAGACACCCTCTCATTCGTCTATATGAAGAAAGACTCGCTGGTGCTCAGCGACTCGCAAGGCAAGACATACACTTATCACCGCAAGGCCAATGCCCATGATGTGAATGCCGCAGCTCGTGCCGCAGCACAGAAGCAGGCCAACAGAATGAAACAGGAACTGAAATAAAATGATAGACAAACCGACCATAGCCCGAATCATGGACGCCACCAACATCGTTGACGTGGTGTCGGAGTTCGTGTCGCTCAAAAAACGCGGCGTGAACTATATCGGTTTGTGCCCTTTCCATAATGATTCGCATCCTTCCTTCTCTGTCTCGCCCGCACGCGGCATCTGCCATTGTTTCACCTGTGGAAAGGGAGGCAACGCCATCAACTTCCTGATGGAGCTGGAACAGATGACCTATCCCGATGCGCTGCGCTGGTTGGCCAACAAATATCACATCGAGATCAAGGAGCGGGAACTGACAAGCGAGGAGAAGGAGAAGGAGAGCGAGCGGGAGTCGATGTTCATCGTCAACGAATGGGCATCGAAATACTTCGAGGACATCCTGCAGAACGATGTGGACGGACGAGCCATCGGTATGCAGTACTTCCGCAGCCGTGGATTCCGTGATGACATCATCCGCAAGTTCAGGCTGGGGTTTGATCCCAACAGCAGGACGGCCTTGTATGACGAGGCTATCAAGAAAGGCTATAACCCCAAGTATCTGGTGGCAACGGGCCTCTGCTTCAAGGTGGACAAGGACGAGGCATCCAACAAGAGCGGAGAAGACAAGTATCTCGACCGATTCTCGGGACGAGCCATCTTCCCCTGGTTCAGCGTGAGCGGCAAGGTGGTGGCTTTCGGAGGTCGTGTGCTCGACAGCCGTACGAAAGGAGTCAACCAGAAGTATGTCAACTCGCCCGACAGCGATATCTATCATAAAGAACGGGAGCTCTATGGACTCTATCAGGCCAAGAAAGCCATTGCCAAGGAAAACTGTGTGTACATGGTGGAGGGCTACACCGACGTCATCTCCATGCACCAATGCGGTATAGAGAATGTGGTGGCCAACTCGGGAACGGCACTCAGTGTGCACCAGATAAGGCTCCTGCACCGTTTCACCAACAATATCGTGTTGCTCTATGATGGCGATGCGGCAGGTGTGCATGCTGCCCTGAGAGGTACCGACATGCTCCTGGAGGAAGAGATGAACGTGAAGGTGCTCCTGCTGCCCGACGGCAATGACCCCGACAGTTTTGCACGCAGTCATACGGCGAGCGACTTCAGAAAGTATATCGAGGAAAACCAGACAGACTTCATACAATTCAAGACCCATCTGATGCTCAAGGGCGTTACCGACCCAGTGAAGCGAAGCGAGGCCATCAACTCGATCGTGGAGAGCATCTCGAAGATAAAGAACCAGATAACGCGTGCCTCCTACATCACCGACTGCTCGCACCGACTGGGCGTGAGCGAGGCCATCATCGTGAATGCGCTCAACAACTTTGTGCGCAACGGTCTCAGCGAACAGGTGAAGGAAGAAAGACGGGCGGCAGGTCTGCGCGACCAGGTGGTGCAGCAGGCGGCGCAGACGGGACAGCAGATGGGAGGAACGACTCCCGAGGCCAAACTGCGCGAGGTGGAAGACCTCATCATACAGATCGTGATTCATCATGGCGAGGAACTCATCACCGTGAAAGACTCTGAGCAGCAGGATGTGGAGTTGCCCGTGGCACAATACATCATGCTTGATATGCAGGGCGACGGTTTCGAGTTTCACAACCCTATATATAATAAGGTGTTGCACGAGGCTGTGGAACATATAAGTGACGAGGACTTCAAGGCAGAGACCTACTTTGCCAATCATCCCGACCCTGCCGTGAGTCGGCTGGCGGGCATGATGACGGGCGAACAGGAGGTGTCGACAGCCAGCCTGCAACTCAAGTTGAACCCCGAAAAACTGAGGCAGATGGTGTTTAAGGACATGCTAAGTTTCCGTACTCATTACATCGCCCAGCGCCTGGTAGAGGTGAGACAGCAGTTCGTGCAGAACCCCAACGACATGGAACTGATAGCTGAGTTCACCAAGTTGAAGCAGATGAACAGTCTGCTGGCGGCACAAGCCAACTTCATCTTTAACTAACGATGATGTGAAGTGCTGAAAGGGAAGTTAACTTCTATAACTTCCGTACATGTGAAACTTCAATGATATGATATATTTCCACTGGATATATTTATTAGTGTATGCGCTGCTTACCATCCCCACCGTCGTGGCGGTACTGATGGACAATAAACAGCCGGCGAAGACCATAGCCTGGATTATGGTGCTGCTCTTTATGCCCTTTCTCGGCATCGTGCTCTATGTGTTCTTCGGGCAGGACATCCGTAAGCAGCGACTCATCAGCAACCGTTCCATGGACCAGCTCACCAAGCGCTCGATGCTGGAGTTTGCTGAGCAGGAGAACCTGCATCTGCCTGCCGACAGCCAGCCCCTGATGCGCCTCTTTGCCAACCAGAACTGGGCGCTCCCTTTCAAAGACAATCAGGTGGAGATTTATACCGATGGCTATGGTTTCGTGTTCAGTCTGTTGCAAGCCATCGGCAGGGCGGAGAAGCACATCCATATAGATACCTATATCATAGAGGACGACCCCTTGGGAAATCTGATAGCCGATGCTTTGGCAGACAAGGCCAGGCAGGGTGTGGAGGTACGTCTGATATATGATGATGTGGGCTGTTGGCGCGTCAGCGATTCCTTCTTTGAGCGTATGCGCGATGCCGGAATAGATGTTCATGCCTTTATGCCGGTACGGTTTCCTGCCTTTACCAGCAAGGTGAACTATCGCAACCACCGCAAGTTGTGTGTGGTAGACGGCAAGGTGGGATTCATAGGAGGTATGAACTTGGCCCTTCGCTATGTGAAGGGAAGAGGCGGAAGAGTCTGGCGCGACACGCATCTGCGCATAGAGGGAGGTGGTGTTTATGCCATACAGCGTGCATTCTTAGTAGACTGGTATTTCGTAGACCGCACGCTGATTACCGACCGTCGTTATTATCCTCCTGTCGATGCGGCTATCCGCAACAACTGTCTGGTGCAGGTGGTGACCAGCAGTCCTATCAGTCCCTGGCCCGACATCATGCAGGGCTATGTGCGCATCCTGTTGCAGGCGCAGCACTATGTGTATCTCGAAACCCCTTATTTTCTTCCTACCGAACCCGTGCTCTTTGCCATGCGCACAGCGGCTTTGGCTGGTGTGGATGTCAGACTCATGGTGCCTCGTCACAGCGATGCACGGCTGGTGGAGTGGGCTTCGCGGTCATACATGATGGAAGCCATAGAGGCAGGAGTGAAAGTGTACTTGTATGAGGCGGGATTCAACCACAGCAAGCTGTTGGTGAGCGACGACAAGATATGCTCGTGTGGAAGTACGAATGTCGACTTCCGCAGTTTTGAGAACAACTTTGAGGCCAATGCCTTCTTCTTCGACACAGACATGGCCTTGCGAATCAAGAACGTTTTTCTGGAAGATGAGGCGCACTGTCAGTTGACCGACGATGTGACTTATTACATCAAGCGTCCTTTCCTGAAGCGCCTCTTCGAGTCGACAGTAAGGCTCTTGTCACCACTGCTTTAGATGATTATCTGAAGATAGAGAAGTTGACACTGCCATAGCTTCTGTGTTCTAAGAAGCGGGGATGGTCGGAGAAGTCGTAGTTCTTGCCATGTTCGAAGACGAAGATGCCTCCCTCGTTGAGCAGGTCGCCGTCGAGGATGAGCCGGGGTATCTCGGGCAGTTCCTTGAGTGCATAAGGCGGGTCGGCGAAGATGAAGTCGAACTTCTGATGACAGCTCTTCAGGAAGCGGAACACGTCGCCACGGATGAGCAGGTCGCTCTCATCGCCCAACTTCTTGAAGCACTGGCGTATGAAGTTGGCATGGTCTCTGTCGGCCTCGACGCTTACCACCCGGCTACAGCCTCGTGAAACCAGTTCGAGCGAAATGCTGCCTGTGCCTGCGAAGAGGTCGAGGGCGACAGCATCCTCAAAGTCGATGTATCCTTGCAGTACATTGAAGATATTCTCTTTGGCAAAATCGGTGGTAGGACGTGCCTTGAAGGTACGTGGAATATCAAAATGTCTTCCTTTATATTGTCCTGTTATGATGCGCATTCTTTTGTTGAGTGTGATGTTGGTTGATGTATGGTTTGAGTGAGGCCATCCCTCAGGGAGGGCTTTCCTACTTGCTGAGGTAGAGCGCCTGCAGATCGAAAGGTATGTTCTTGATTTCGGTAAGCGGTGCCCGGTTGAATTCGGCAGCAGGGTTGAGAAGGTAAGTCTTCTGAATGTAGAGCTTGGTGTTGTGGATGAACCAGTCCTTGTCCGGCACATCGCCCACAACGTGCAGCTCGTCTTTCTTCTGGTCCATGCCGAGCAGTTTCCATACATATAGGATGAAGTAGATGGCATCCTTGGCATGTGTGGTGGCATAGGAGTTGAAGAACTTGAAGCGGTTCTTGTCGAAGCAGAAGATGTCGAGTTTCCCGTCGTGGAAATAGGCGAACAGCTTCTTCTGTATGCCCACGAAGCTGCGCTGGTGCAGATGGTTCCATACGGGTTGCAGCACAGGAGTGAAGCGCACGTCGGCAAAGTTGTCCTCCATCACCGTTCTCAAGTCTTTGTTGAGAGGGAAGAGCGCCACGGCGTTGAGCTGAGGCTGTACTCTGTGCATGATGATGTCGCTCTCGTGCTCCTCGAAGCTGTACTGATAGAAAGTATCTTTCTGTTTCTCGTCGAACTCGTCGACAGGAACGAGCAAGACAGGGGTGTCGATGAAGAGGCGTGCCTTTCTGTAACCACGCAACAGCAGTTCGCTTTCCTTGAAAGCCTGTCTTAGGTTGGCTGCCATTGATACGCCACTCTTCATGGCATAGGGCTCGTATGTCACTTGGCGTTCGCCTTCTGCTACCGAGAAGCTGAGGCTGTTCTTGCCGGCACGGATGGTGAGCCGTGTCTGCAGAAGTTTCGTTGTGTTGTTGTTACCAGTTGCCTGCATTGTCGTTGTTTGTTGTGATGTCTCCAATTTTTAGTCCTGGAAACCTTCCTTCCATGTTGGCATTGTCGGTTTCCTGCTGTATGGCATCTTCGTTGAGGCCATCCAAGTATTCCTCGTAGGTGGCTCCACATTCCATGAGCGGTATCTGTTTGCCGTTCTTGGTCACGATGGTGGTTGCCGAGAGCGAGAATCTCTTGTTGTCAGAGAAGGGAATGTACTGCATTTCCCTGTCGAGCCATTTCCCCTTGATAAGCGTGGCGAAGTCGCCGGTGTAGGTTCCGTGCCGCCTCTTGTAGTTCTCCTCGGCAGTTCTTATCTTCATGAGCCTTTGCTTGACGGCCGTCTCCCTTTGTTCCTTTTCCTTCTGGAAGTGGATGGGTTGCCATACACTCAGCAGGCAGAGCGTCAAAACCACGAGCACACAGGCTGCCAGGATAGAATTGTTGCTTATTTTCTTTCTCATTTCAAAAAGTATTGTTACTTTTGCATGGTGCAAAGATACAATTTTTTTTTGAGTTATGGTCATCGAATCCCTAAAATATAAGATATTGCAACAGTTTGGCTTTGCTCCTACGCAGGAGCAGGGGCAGGCACTCGATACTTTTGTCAGTTTTCTGACCGACCGCGACCCTCAGGCAGTGATGATATTGCGAGGCAGTGCCGGTACGGGAAAGACCTCGCTTTCGGGAGCCATCGTGCGTACCCTGCTGCAGATACGCCAGAAGGTGATGCTCCTTGCCCCTACGGGCAGGGCTGCCAAGGTGTTCTCGCTGGGCAGTGGGGCTCCTGCCTATACCATCCATCGCCGCATCTACAGAGAGAAGGCTTTTGCCGGTGTTGACGGTCAGTTCAGTCTGAACGACAATCTTTACACCGACACGCTCTTCATGGTGGACGAGGCTTCGATGATAGCCAATATGGGGCTGGGGGGAACAACTTTCGGCAGTGGATGTCTGCTCGACGACCTGGTGAAGTTTGTGTATCAGGGACATAACGACCGCCTGTTGCTCATAGGCGACAAGGCACAGTTGCCCCCTGTGGGCGAGGAGGAGTCGCCTGCCCTCAGCGCATCGGTGATGGAGGGATACGGTCTGAAGGTTTACGAGTGCGACCTCAATGAGGTGTTGCGACAGAGTCAGTCGTCGGGTATCCTCTATAATGCCACCCTCATCAGACAGATGATAACCCATGATGCTGTGACAGGACTTCCGCTGATACGCTTCAAGGGCTTTGCCGATATCGTGATGATGCCGGGAGCAGAGCTGGTGGAGAGTCTTGGCGACAGTTATCATCATGTGGGGCTGGACGAGACGATGGTCATCACCCGAAGCAACAAGCGCGCCAATATATATAATAATGGTATCAGGAACATGGTGCTCGACCGTGAGGAGGAACTCTCGTCGGGCGATATGCTCATGATCGTGAAGAACAACTACTTCTGGACGGAGAAGGAGAAGAAGGAGAGCGGGGAAGGAAGTGCCGGCGCTGTTCCTGCCTTTCTTGCCAATGGCGACAGGGCTAAGGTGTTGAGGGTGAGCAACTATATCGAGCTGTATGGGTTCCGCTTTGCCACATTGCTGTTGCAGTTGCCCGACTATGATGATTACGAGATGCAGGTGACGGGTATGCTCGACACCTTGCAGAGCGAGGCGCCGGCCCTTACCCACGAGCAGCAGGAGGAGCTCTTCAGGCAAGTGGAGGAAGACTATCAGCACTTTGTGCCATTGAAGGCCGACCGCATGAAGTCTATTCGCCAGGATGCTTATTTCAATGCCCTGCAAATCAAGTACGCCTATGCCGTGACCTGCCATAAGGCACAGGGCGGACAATGGGCGCATGTATATGTGGACCAGGGATATATGACCGACGATATGCTTACTCCCGACTATATTCACTGGCTCTATACAGCCTTCACGCGTGCCACTGACAAGCTGTTTCTGGTCAACTGGCCCAAGGAGCAAACCTGCGAACCAACAGACCTGTAGGCGAATAAAGTAGATTTTCGGGCTCAAAAACTTGATTATTTGCATAAAAAGTCGTACTTTTGCAGCATTATAGATATGTACTGTGTTTTTTTTAAAAACCGAAACTTAAATAAAAGAAATAAATGGAACAGAAGAAAGTAGCCCTTATCACGGGTATCACAGGCCAGGACGGTTCTTACCTGGCAGAGTTGTTGTTGGAGAAAGGTTATGATGTTCATGGCACGATCCGCCGTTCGTCAGTCGACTATCGTGAGCGTATCGCCCACTTGGAAGGCAAGCCCAACTTCCATCTTCACTATGCCGATCTCGGCGACTCTATGAGTATCATCCAGGTGATGAACAAGGTGAAACCTACCGAGGTTTACAACCTGGCTGCTCAGAGCCACGTACAGGTAAGCTTCGACTCTCCTGAGTTTACCGCCGATGTAGACGCCACAGGTGTGCTCCGCATCCTTGAGGCCATCCGCCAGTGCGGACTGACAGATACCTGCCGTATGTATCAGGCTTCCACTTCCGAACTTTATGGCAAGGTGGAGGAGGTTCCTCAGAACGAGAATACTCCGTTCCATCCTTATTCGCCATATGCTGTTGCCAAGCAGTATGGTTTCTGGATTGTGAAGGAGTATCGTGAGGCTTACA
>ERZ773165.403-NODE-403-length-34851-cov-26.897517_pt1 | contig 34851 bp, 28 predicted proteins | sample MGYA00581003_ERZ773165 | MGnify/ENA primary metagenome ERZ773165 (study PRJEB29015, sample SAMEA2737817) | human gut metagenome | biome: human gut; feature: human-associated habitat; material: faeces | place: China | collected 2012 ... | reverse complement strand
CTTTAAGTCGCCTCCATCTTCAGTATCGGGAGGAGTCCAAGTATAAATCACTCTTTTACTTTTTTCTTTGACAAGAGTCAAGTTGAGTGTATAAGCCTTACCCTGCTCGAAGTTCTTTTCAAGTTTCTGATAAACCGTATTTTTCATTGGTGTCGTTACACCATTATAGTCTTTTATAGTGTACTCTACGATAACATAAAGTTTATCAGCTACAGTATAACCAAGTCTAGACCAAGCATGAGCAAATTGGAATTTCACTTTATTATTTGTACTAGAGATATTATCCTTTGTCTGATTCGTAGCATTAGCCCACAACAAATCTTTCTGTTTAGCAACCTCACCTTCAACAGTAAAATCAATACAAGATTTATTTTTTAACGTTGTTTCTTCTACACGTGGAGCATAAGCCAAGAAATCAATATGGCCTTGTGGTAACCAATACTTAACAGGAGAATATGTCCACTTTATATCTTGACTAGAATAAGTTACCTTCACATTGTTGAACCAATTAGAACCAAACTCCTGGCTTTCAGCTTCTTTATAGTTACCAAACACACCAAAGCCTTCAGATATTTTCTGAAGATCCTCAGCCTTATCTATCACGCTACCACGTGAACCATTTACTGAAAAAAATGCCAGTAACCACCTCTTTAGCAAGCAATTAAAAACCTCCAATCGAATCAATCGATTGGAGGTTTCATTTCTATCATCTACAGCAACCTGGCAGTAAAAACACTACCGGCTGCATAATATTCATGCATTTATCTTCCCAACCAAGCCTCTGGGTTGAGCTTGGCAGTCTCCTTGCGAAGCTGGAACTGGAGGATGTTGTCGGAACCCACGGCACCCAATGCCTGACGGGTACTTACCTTCTGACCCTTATGAACGCTGACCGATTTCAGGTTACAATATACCGAGATGTAGGCACCATGACGAACCAGTACATTCCACATGCCACCGTATCCGAATACGGCACTCACCTCACCATCGTAGATGCTGCGAGCCACACAACCCGGTTTGCCCTGAATGTTGATACCCTTGTTGTCGAGGGTAACACCCTTCAAGCCCTGTACATTATACTGTCCGAAATGGCTGACGATGCGATAACCGCCACTGATAGGCATTGGCAGACGACCACGGTTTGCCTCGAATCCGCCACTCAGCATACGGTCTACCGAACTCAAGGTAGCCGCCTCCTGCGCCTCCTTCTTGGCAGCAGCAATCTCACGAGCCTGGCGCTCCTCGTCCGCCTTAGCCTTCAACTCAGCAGCCCTTCGTTCAGCTTCAGCCTTTCTTGCCGCCTGTTCAGCAGCAGCCTGACGCGCAGCCTGTTCTGCTGCAGCACGCTGGGCAGCCTCGGCAGCAGCACGCGCCTTAGCCTGCGCCTTGGCTTTCGCCTTTGCTTCAGCCTGAGCAGCCGCTTCTTCCTGAGCCTTTCTTGCAGCCTCAGCAGCCAGTCTTGCCTCTTCGGCAGCCTTTCTTCTTGCCGCCTCGGCAGCAGCTTCACGAGCCTTCGCCTCAGCAATACGACGTGCATTCTCCCTGGCAGCAGCCTCGGCAGCAGCCTTCTTACGCGCCAATTCCTCAGCACGCTTCTTGGCTGCAGCAGCTGCAGCAGCCTTCTTCTTAGCCTCGGCAGCAGCACGGGCACGAGCCTTGGCTACTTCCTGGGCAATCAAACGGTCAATCTGGGCATTGATTGCCGCATCCTTCTGACGCTGGTCGGCGATGACAGCCTGAATGGTCTTCTGCTGCTTCTGCAGTCCGTGTACCATCTCCTGCTGTTGGGTCTGCTTGCCTTCGAGTGCAGTCTTCTCCTGCTTGCCCTTATATAATAAGGTGTTCTTGTGTCCCTTTACGTTTTGCAGCTGCACATGCTTCTCGTTCACCTGCTTCTGCTTTGCCTTTACAGCCTCGCCCTGCACCTTCTGATAGGAAGAATACTGGCGGATGAAGGAAAGTCGGCGATACATCTGGGTAAGATTCTTGGCACTGAAGATGAACATCAGCTTGTCCTGTACCGTATGATGTCTGCTCATATATCTCATGGAGCGGATATACTTGTTCTTTCTGTCCTGCAACTGCTGCTGAAGGGTTTTCAGCTGCGCCTGCAGGATACCGATATTTCCGTCGATATGATGAATATCCTTCTGGATACCGTCAATCTTCTTCTGACGCTGGTCTATCTCACCGTTCAATATCATCAGGTCTTCCAGTCGCTTCTTCACATCTGCCTGATTCCTGCGGAGCGCCTGTTCCTGCTCCCTGATTTTCTTCTGGATAGACGCACGCTGTCCCTGCAATCCTCGGATAGAAGCATTGCTGTAGGTAGCCGCCTTGCGTTCTGCTCTGGTAGGGGCAGAACGCTTCACCGGTCTTTTTTTTCTGTTCTGAGGCTTGGCAGCCACTGCGGTCTTTCTTACCGGTCGCTTCTTCTGCACCTGTTTCTGGGCATAGGGAGCCAGCGAGAATACCAGAGCCATCATTAATAATAGGATACGTTTCATCAGATACTCATAATTTTGCGAAGTGCTTCTTCAGGCGAAACCTGTTTGTATTTCTTTGAAATTTCGGTCTGAGTACTCCAGTTACTATCTGTCTTCACCTCGTTGAGATTGAGGATAAGTTTCATTTCCTGCTTCTTCTGGGTTGCAGTAGTCATAAACGACATCACCTGTGTTGCCGGAAACATCTTCACGCCCACACTCTTGAACTTGCTGTAGTCTACATGCAGACGGGATGTGCCATGCTGCGAGCTCTGATAGTTGACATCAGCCGATGTGATGCGCCCGTTCTCGCGGCTGGTATTCCAGGCATAGGTCATATAGCCATTCTTGACGGTTACCGGAACCTCGTTGCCGGCAGCATTCAGGTTGACGTCAAACTTCTTGAGGTTTGACTTGGTCACCTCCTTTTCGCCCGGCAGAATCAGCTGATTCCAGAACAACGCCTGCAAGGTATAGAACGAGATGCCCTGCTTCTTCAGGAAATCCACCTGCGTATAGTCTGCCTTGACATACTGCTTGTGATAACGGTCCAGAATCAACACATAATCAGGAGCAAACTCGAGACGTCCCAACTCACTGCCTAGGAAAGGCATGAAGATCTGGATACGCACCAGCTGGTCCTTGCGCATGCTCAACTTGGCAGGAACGCTCACTTCCTTGTCTCCCATCAGGATAGTGAAATCCATCTTGCCCACAATATCCTTGGCGTAGACCTGATTATCCGCAACCATCTGCAGGAAAGCACGCTGGCTGAAGCTTTCACCCTGCTCGTCTGCCTTGACAGATGTCTGCTGCTTGCCGGCATCAACCTTGCCGGTTCCCTGTACCTGTCTGCTGGTTCCGCAAGCAGCCATCAGCATCATGGCAGCTCCGGCACCCATCAGCATCCATTTATTCTTTTTCATCTCTTTCTACCTTTCTTAATGATTTTCTTCGTTACCGATTCCTTCTTTGCCGGTCTGTTACGACGCAGCAGTTCATCCTCGGTAATATATTGTCTATTGTTTATTTTCCATTTCAGGACGGCATTCTGTCCATCGCCGTCCAGCGCCTGCTTCCAGTATTTCATGGCGTCATCTATCATTCCGTTCATGGCATAGATGTCGCCGGCATGTTCCAATATCGTACTGTTATTCTCGGTAGAATCGCTGTTCTTGAGAGCAGCATCGATATAAGTCTTGGCATCGGCATAGCGCTCTTCCTTGAACAGGATCCATGCATAGGTATCCAGATAAGTGCCGTTGTTAGGTTCCGCCTTCACGGTCTTATAGCTCATCGATTCTGCCTTATGCAGGTCGGTGCCTTCCTCGCTCATGTAATAAGCATAGTTGTTCAGCGCCATCACATTGTCATCCTTCCATTGCAGACAGGAGTCGTAAGCCGCATAAGCCGCCTGCTTGTCCTTCTTCTTGTAAAGGATGTCGCCCATGACGGCATAGAGATCAGAAACCAGGTCAGGAGAAGCATCGGCTCTTACCTGTGCCACGCCCTGACGGAATTCATGGAGCGCCGCATCCTCATCATTTTTCTGATAATGCGCCATTCCACCGAAGTAATAGAACACCATTTCTTCCGGATTATACTCATGAGCCGCCTTGCTCTGGGCGATTACCGATGTATAATCTTTCTGATTCCAGAGCAGCTGCACCAGCTGCAGTCTGGCATTGACATTATCCGGTGCGATGGCAAGCACCTTCTCGTAAGCCTTGCCAATGATGCTGTCCGGCATCTTCTTCAGACTCATATAGGCTGCACGCATTTCTGCCACATCAGCCGATGGCTGCGGCACATCGAGCACCTTGTCGAAGAGCGCCACCACCTGGGTGGAATCGCCACCATGGGTCTCATTGTCCTGGATAAACGAACGGAACATCATCACCTTGGTTTCCAGATCCGTCTTCGGACTGAGCAGTATTTTATCCAGCATCTGATGAGCCTGGTCTTCCTGCTGAGTTGCCTTGTAATAGTCGTAGAGCGACATCTGGGCATAGGAATTCTCCGGCTCCTCCTTCAGCACATCCGTAAACATCTTGAAGGCTTCCTTCTGGCGGTGATGCTGCATGAGCCAGTTGCCCAGCATCGTCTTGTAAACCATGTCGAGCGGATGGGCATCTACCAGCGACTTCAATTCCTTATAGGCAGCCTTCTTGTCGTCCATCATTTCGTAGATGCGCATCTTGGAAAGCGTATACTGCTCGCTCTCACCCTCCTCGGTTTCCAGACGCGAAATGGTCTTCAGCATCATCGGGAAGTTCTTCTGCTGCTGATACAGCTGCACCAGAATATGCAGGGCATCGGTATTGCCATGATTGCGGGCATAGAGGTCTTCGTAGGCATCTATCGCCTTGTCATACTGCTGCTTGCCGATATAATGCTGGGCAAGATTCTCGGCATAGGTCTGGTTTTCCGGAGCCAGCTGTATTGCCTTCTCCATATAGTGAAGGGCGAGCGAATCTTGCTTCAATTGAGAGTGATACATCGAGAGATAGAAGTATGTCTCTGCGGCATTCGGATCTATCTGTCGGGCATGCTCAAAGAGGTCCATCGCAGCAGAATAGTTGTTGGCTGCATGTTGCCTTCCCGCCTCCAGGAAGAAGTATTCAAAACGCTTGCGGTCGTTAGGACTGAGCGAGTCCTTCACCGCTACCGCCTGCTGCGCCACGTGTTTCACTTTTACCTTACGGGCCATAGACGGCAAAGCCGCAGAGCCTATCAGCCCCACGACCATCCAGATAGCAGTATTTCTCAAACTGAATTTCACGATTCGATTCCTTTCTTTTTATTTTACTCCCGTATGACCATAGCCACCAGCGCCTCTCTCTGTCTCGTCGAGTTTTTCTACCTCGATGAAGTCGCATTGTTCGTGCTTGGCAAGCACCATTTGTGCAATGCGCTCGCCGTCATTGATGACGAAGTCCTGCTGTGAAAAGTTGATGAGCAGCACCATGATTTCGCCTCTATAGTCGGCATCGATGGTACCCGGCGTATTGAGCACGGTAATGCCATGCTTCAGTGCCAGTCCGCTGCGAGGTCTTATCTGCGCTTCATAACCAGCCGGCAATGCCATGAAAAGCCCCGTAGGAACGAGTCGGCGCTCCATAGGATGAAGCACGATAGCCTCATCGATATTAGCACGCAAATCCATGCCCGCACTCTGAGGTGTGGCAAACGCAGGGAGAGGCTGATGCCCCTTATTGATAATCTGTACTTTCAGCATATTTTCTATTTTTCTGCAAAAATACTGCTTTTTAGGCGAATAATCGCATTTTATAAGTAAAAATGATATAATTTATCTATTTTTATTTTGAATTATGCGCAGATTCCTGTATTTTTGCGCTGCAGAACAATAAATGTGCAATATTAAAATATAAGAATCAACGGATTATGGAATGGAAACAACTGATATCCAACAAGCGTTTCGGACAGGAACACAAGCATGCAGAGCGCCACGATGACCGCTCTGAATTCAAGCGCGATTACGACCGTCTCATCTTCTCTTCGGCATTCCGCCGGTTGCAGAACAAGACGCAGGTTTTCCCTCTTCCGGGCAGCATCTTCGTCCACAACCGTCTCACCCACAGTCTGGAGGTGGCTAGTGTGGGCATGTCGATAGGTAACGACATATCCCGATGGGTCATCCAGAAACAGCCTGACCTGAAGGATACGCTCGTAGAAGAGATAGGAACCATCGTAAGTGCAGCCTGTCTGGCTCATGATCTGGGCAATCCTCCTTTCGGTCATTCCGGTGAGAAAGCCATCCAGACTTTCTTCAGTGAAGGACCGGGACTGAAGATAAAGCCAATGGTTTCATCCGAGTTCTGGGATGACATCACGCATTTCGAAGGTAACGCAAATGCCTTCAGAATCCTGACGCATCGTTTCAAGGGACGCCGTCAGGGTGGCTTCGTGATGACCTATTCCATGCTTGCATCCATCGTGAAATATCCGTTTGCCAGCAGTCTTGCCGGGAATCACGGAAAGTTCGGCTTTTTTGCTTCCGAAGCGGAATCTTACAGGAAAATTGCCGATGAATTGGGCATTTCCTGCAAGTCTGCACCGGGTGAGCCCCTCAAATACGCCCGCCATCCACTCGTTTATATGGTAGAAGCTGCCGATGACATCTGCTACGAAATCATGGACATCGAAGACTCCCACAAGCTCAAAATTCTTTCCTATGCTGAGACGGAGCACCTGCTGCTGAGTTTCTTCGATGAAGATATCCAGCAGAAGATACGCCAGCGCATCATCGACGAAGAACTGACTGACGAAAACGAGAAAGTGGTTTACATGAGAGCCAGCGTTATCGGAAAACTGGAAAACGAATGTGTGGCAGCCTTCCTGGCTCACGAGGAGGAAATCCTAGCCGGAACATTCGAAGGTAGCCTCATCGACCACATTTCCGAGCGCCAGAAAAAGGCATACCAGGAATGCGAGAAGATCTCCTACTCTAAGATTTACCAAAGCAAGCCGGTGCTCGACATCGAACTTTCGGGTTATCAAATTATGGCTACGCTGATGGAGGTATTCATCGAAGCAGCCGTCAACCCATCCCGTTTCTATTCCAAGCAGCTCCTGCGCCGGGTAAGCAGCCAATACGACATCGAGAACGAGAATCTGGAAGAGAGAATCATGGCTGTATTGGATTACATCAGCGGCATGACCGACATCTATGCCTTAGATATCTATCAGAAGATAAACGGCATCAGCCTGCCTATTGTATAAGATGCCTATTGGCTGGATAAACTGGGAAGTAAAGCTGGAGCACCTGCATAAACCTGTGTTTAAGCATAGATATTAGTAAGTCTAAACAGGTACTTACGAGGTGCCGGAAAGTCTCCGGGAAGTCGGCATGATAGTCCTGACGAGTTGGAAAGAGGCTCATTCCACTTATTGCCTGACTATGGCACAATATTGCCCCCTACTGGGGCAACTTTTTGCCATTGCCAGGCACAAAATGATGCATCGGGAGAAAAATTTCGGGAGGTCTACCATCGCCATTCGGAATATGCTTTCCAGCTGCTGTAAGCGTGGTTTTGCTCGGGAAAAACCTTACTCTCAATTTTACCCTTCACCCTTCACCTTTTCGCCGGAAACCCCGATAAACACTGGGGTTGTGAGAGGTGAAGGGTTGGCTCAACCCTTCACCACCCTTCACCCACCCTTCACCTTATCACGAAGTCCAGTCATCATTGAAGACGGAAACTGGTCATAATAGATGACTGAACATGGGTTCAGGGATAATTTCGCACCCTCAAAAAAGTCAGGGTGAAGGGTGGTGAAGAGTGGGTGAAGGGTTAGCAACGCCCTTCACCCACATAAGCACCTAGCTATTAGACATTTACATCTGATTGGTGAAGGGTGAAGGGTGTTTTTGAAAGTAGCTTTCTATCCACCGCCGCCTGAATTTTCTATCCAGTATTCTTAACTCCGTGTGTAAAGATACGAAATTTCTCCATAATCTCACATTAAAAATCCCATGCCCTATTTGCCAGAAAGCAATAAGAACATGGGATTCTTCTGTATATCTTAAATATCTTTTTCCTTATAAATCACATTGTTGGCTCCACTCGTAATCTTCAGAGCCTCAGGATGTTCATCAATAAAACTATTGATATGGCGAACTCGCTTCTCTTCGAGAATCTCATCGATGGCGATGAGGATACCAGTCTCCTCTACATCACCAAAACCATAGTTGATGGCGGTACCGAAAAGCTTCATCGTAGGACTCAGACTCATGTAGGCATTAACAAGAGGCGGGATATTATAACCCAACTTGCGAACTTCACGGTTCAGGATGCGATAGTCTGCCTTGAAGTCATCTTCTGTAAAGATGGCGGCAAGCTCGCTCTCTGAGATGTCCAACATCTTAAGTGTTAAAAGTTCATTGCGAACCAATTTATTGGCACTTTTCTCTAGATTTGGTCTTGGACATCTGCTTTGTAGGATGTCGTTGGAGAAACAAGCAGGTGTTTCTGCCGTTCAGCTGATATTGTCCCTCTGTCTCTTTCGTATAGCAGGAGAGACCATACACTCTGGAATAGGCTTTGTCAGTTTGTCATGTTTATCTATCACATACAAATTCAACAAGCCCACACCAAAGTATAGTTCATGGCGTTTGCCAATATCTTGCTTACTCGACAATGAGGTTTGAGCATGAGACATAAGTGTTCCCAACAGCCACAAGCCTACAAACATCATTACCACTTTAGCAACATCATCATTCAACACCTTTCCCAAAATACGATCTCTACATTTCATAAGCTTCAATATTTTATATTCGTATCAAACTTACCTAAAATATTTTTTGTGATAACTAATCTATGGTATAACTTATTCTTGCATATTTCATCCCATGTATGATTCTTTGCATCTTTACATTTTATCAAAAACAAATAGCTAGTATCATTATCATGAAACAAAATTTCGCGATCTGTTCTGCACGTAGAATCTGGGGACACATAATCAAGCCTCTCTATTACGACTTTTTTCCATAAAAAGATGCCTGACGTATCATTTCTGTTGGTCGCAGACGTATTATAACTTGGATATAATAGAGTAAACACACTATCTATAGTATTATAATAAGATAAGCCTATAAACAATGAATCTGCAGTGCAATTCTTGAACTTGGCAGCATGCCTTGTATGCACAATTGGCACACAAGCCAACATTCCATAAAGAAATACAAGAACGATTCCTAAAGAGAGTTTTCTTTTCGTATTCATAACTATAATATAGCTTAACAATGCCACCTGAAAAAGCCCAATTATCAAAAGAACTTTTTCGAGGTGGCTAACGTTTAATTTTATGACATTAATAATGACTATGCATAATACCCCACAATCGAACAGAATTCAACCTAAACATATTAAAAGCGCTGATGTTTTTTATTGGATAACCAAAACTTTCACCAAGCCATTTTTTCCCAAAATATCCTCTTGACAAAAAATTAGCCCATGTCTCTGTCCAAAAGTAGTCATGTGCGTTCGATGATGTAAAAGTCGCGCTCGCAAAACTTTCCGTTGCAATCACGTCCCAATAGGCATCCGCTCCAACCATTCTATATTGTAATATATACCCAAACTCATGCTGCATAAGAGCCCGACCTATTTTTTCTCCACTAGTAAGAGAACCTTCAGCAGCAATAATACCACGTTCAGGTACTGTAACTGCCATATAATCACCCTTTATATTGCCGAGCAGTTTACTTTCAAACACATTCTGCCCTTCAAATTTTCCTACATATTTTCCTGTAATAGTATTTTCTCCGACTTTAAACTTTGAGGACACACAACCAGAACAAGAGTATGCACCATTCAAGTCGAGCTTGACTTTTCCTGTCCAAAAATTTGTACCTTTTCCTAAGGCATCAAAGCCACCAATTAAGCCACCTGTAACGCCTCCAGCTAGTGCATCCATACCTCCAGTTGTCAATCCTGACAACAAGCCATTGCCAAAACTACTTCCTCCTACCCATGCATTTCCTGCACCAGACAGGAATCCACCAGCAAATCCAGAACTAACACCAGTCACAGCACCAGCAATAAAACCTGTCGAAGCTACACCATGTGCTAATCCTGCAGTACCAGACCAGAAACTGCCTCCTGCCATAGCAACGTTCATATCAGAAGCGACACCTTCTATCGTCTTATTCCTCTTTTTCTTTATAAACAACATTGTTAGCTCCACTCGTAATCTTAAGAGCTTCAGGATGTTCTTGGATAAACGTATTGATGTGGCGCACACGCTTTTCTTCCAATATTTCATCAACGGCAATCAAGATGCCGGTCTCCTCCACATCACCAAAACCATAGTTGATGGCTGTGCCGAAGAGCTTCATCGTAGGACTCAAATTCATGTAGGCATTAACCAACGGAGGAATGTTGAAACCAAGTTTACGCACCTCGCCATTCAAAATGCGATAGTCTGCCTTGAAGTCATCTTCTGTAAAGATGGCGGCAAGCTCGCTCTCAGGAGTTTCCAACTTCAATGGCTTCATCGGAATGACGAGGTTCTCCTTGTCATCGAAGTGCTTCTTCAGGAAATAGAGAATCATATCACGGCCACGACGGATATAAGATGGATACATCGTCATCTTGCCAAAGAAATACTTCACTTCCGGATAGAGTACCGTCAAGGCGCCCAAACCATCCCACAGATTATCAAGGGCAAAGATGCTCTTGGTGTTGGTGCGCACATTCTGATATTCCAATGATACAAACGAACGGCCCAACTCTACCGTATAAGGCATGTATTCCTTCAGGAACTTGTCTGAGAAATGGAACATGTGACTGGTGGCTAGCTTAGGCTGACCCTTCTCGTCGAGCTGCCAGTCTTTGCCCAGGAGATAACGGTAACCACCGATAATCTCATCAGCCTCCGGATTCCAAACGATGAGCTGCTTGTAGCAGTTGTCACCAAAATCGAATTCATCAAGGTCCATCGACTTACCAGTACCACCTCCCGCTTCACGGAAAGCGATTTCACGCAAACGTCCAATCTCTTTCAAGACATTAGGCGAATCATTGGCTGTCACAATGTAAATCTCATTGTGGCTCTTGTTTGTCATTCGAAGTTGCTTTTCGGGAGTCAGTTCGCTCTTAAGCAGCTCCTTATCAATCGGTTGGATGATTTCTTCTTCCATACTACTCTTCTCTATATATTCTATATAATTACGATATGATTTCTACAATTTTCTACTTGATACTACTAACTTTACAGTTTATAAACACTATCCTTCACATACTGCGCCCACTCGGTAGCCGACTTGCTGTGGTCGAAAGTCTGCCATGGAATCGGCTTGCCAATCGCAATACGGAAATGCTTGCCCACGTTCTTATACATCTCGTCTACCAGGAAGAGCATGGCGAGATTGAACGGCAGATGCTTGTCGCTGAAACGTGCTATGCGATAGAACCGCTCAGAGTTGCGCCCGCCAAAGTGGATAGGCACAACATCACGATGATACTCCACACTCTTGGAAATGAACGTCTTTTTCCAAGGCAGGTCACGGATGGTTCCGTCTTCCTGCTTGCGGCTGTTCAAGCCGGCAGGGAACATCAACATGTGGCAATCGCTCTGGAAACCTGCCTCTACCATGCGAGGGAAGTCACGGCTCTGTCGTCCGGTCTTGTTGATTCCGATGCTGACAGGCTTCAAGCCAGGGAGATTGAGCAGGAGGTCGTTGACCAGATAACGGAACTTGCCGTCATAATGCTGTCCGATGATGGAACCGAGACATACTCCGTCCTGTCCTCCCAACGGATGATTGGAAACGAAGGTATAGAGCTTGCCGTCATTCTTGTCGGGCAAGTTTTCCTGTCCCACGATTTCCACATCCATCTTCAGATAACGTACGCATTCGGTGAGCCATTCCGTTCCCGAAAGGTTACGACTTTCCCACAAGAACTTGTTGACCTCGTCCTCGTGAACAATCTTCTTGAGCCAGGAAACGAGGAATCGCGGAACGTATTTTGCCTTGCTTCCCATCTTGCTCTTCAGTATCTTATCTATGTCTATCGTTTTCTCTATAGAAATGCTCATGTCAAGTAAACTTATATAAGTAAGTGCAAAAATAACTCAACTTTTTCAAATACGTGCCATTTTTTGCGAAAATTTATCAAAAACAAGCAAATTTGCTACTTTTTCGGTTCCTCAGGAGTGAAATTCGGGTATTTTCCGCTGTTTTAGTACATCCAATCAAGGTTCATCATCAGAAGGAGAATTTTGACTAAAAGCAAGTTTTTTATGCCCTTTAATAAAATTTGTAGGTTAAAATAGGGTGTATGTGGGGAATTTTGTGTACCTTTGAACCCGATTTTACATAAAATATGTACATGTGCGTAATAAATAAGGAAATATGATAAAGACAGCAGAAACATACCACGTACCAGTGCTCCTCAAGGAGAGCGTTGACGGGTTGAATATTCAACCTGGCGGAATCTATGTAGACGTAACCTTCGGCGGAGGTGGACACTCCCGTGAAATCCTATCGCGACTCAGCGAGGGAGCCCATCTCTACAGCTTCGACCAAGATGCCGATGCGGAGCGCAACGTGGTAGCCAATCCCAACTTCACCTTCGTATGCTCCAACTTCAGATATCTGAAGAACTGGATGCGCTATTATGGAGTAGATGGGCTGGACGGACTCCTGGCAGACCTAGGAGTTTCAAGTCACCACTTCGATGACGAGACCCGTGGTTTCTCTTTCCGCTTCGATTCTCCATTAGACATGCGCATGAACAAGCGTGCTGGCAAAACCGCAGCCGACATCGTCAACGAATATGACGAAGCAGCCCTTGCCGACCTCTTCTATCTCTACGGAGAGCTGAAGAATGCACGCCGCATTGCTGCTGCCCTGGTCAAGGCTAGAACAGCACAGAAGATAGAGACTACGAAGGACTTCATGGCAGCCGTGGAACCGCTCTTCAAGAGAGAACGGGAGAAGAAAGACATGGCTAAGCTCTTCCAGGCACTACGCATCGAGGTGAACCACGAGATGGACGCCCTGAAGGAAATGCTACGTTCTGCTACCGAACTGCTGAAACCAGGCGGAAGACTCTCTGTCATCACCTACCACTCGCTGGAAGACCGCATCGTGAAGAATATGATGAAGGCAGGAAATCCGGAGGGCAAGGTTGTACAGGACTTTTTCGGAAGAATAGAAAGTCCTTTCAAGCTTATCAACAATAAGGTAATCATACCTGACGATGAAGAGCAGGAAAGAAACCCAAGAAGCAGAAGTGCCAAACTAAGAATAGCAGAAAAGAAATGAATAACGAAGTAAACAAGGACATAGATCAGAAAGCAGACAATGCCAAGGTTGAAGAACCATTGGAATCACTCAAGGAGGCGATTGTAAAACAGGCCATCGAAGAGGAGGAATCTGGTTCTTCCAACTTTACGCTACGCAAGATTCTGGGTGGCGACATCTTGACCACTCAGATTATCCGCCGGCAGATATGGCTCGTCATACTCGTGGTGTTCTTCATCATCATCTATATCTCTAACCGATATAGCATCCAGAATGATATCATCGAGTTGGACAAACTACAAACGGAGCTGCAGGAGACCAAGTATAAAGCCTTGTCAGCCAGCAGCCAGATAACAGAGAAAAGCCGCGAAAGCAATGTACTCGACATGCTGAAGACCAACAAGGACAGTACCTTGCACATTGCGAGCCAACCTCCATACATTATTAACGTTCCAGAAGAATGAGTAAATTCGACCATAAGAAAGTAATGCCCCGTTTCAGTGCCATCGCCATCGTGATGTCACTCCTGGCGCTGGCTGTCGTCACAAAGTCGTTCTACATCATGACTGCCAAGCGCGAATATTGGCTGAAAGTGGCTGAGCGCCAAAAGAAAGACTCTGTGACCGTGAAGCCAAACCGAGGCAACATATTAAGTTGCACAGGACAGCTGATGGCAAGTTCATTGCCTGAATTCAAGGTATTCATGGACTTCAAGGCTCTGAAGATAGCCAACAACGATTCACTTTGGGATGCCAAGCAGGACTCCATCTGCCTCTGTCTCCACAAGATCTTTCCGGAGAGGAGCATAGAAGAGTTCAAGCGCAACCTCATAGAAGGACGTGCCAAGGAAAGCCGACACTGGCCTGTATACGAAAAGCGTGTTGACTACAATACATTCACAGAAATAAAAGCCATTCCTGTATTTCGCCTGAAATCCAACAAGGGAGGCTTTCACTGGGAAGAGTTCAATGCCCGAACACGCACCTACGGCTCTTTAGCCGGCCGTACCATCGGTGCCATGTTTGGTGCCAAGGATACAGCGAGATTCGGACTGGAACTGTCTTACGACTCCATCCTCCGAGGATCCAACGGTATCGTTCACCGCAGAAAGGTACGCGATAAGTTCCTGAACATCACCGACACTCCTCCTATCGATGGAGCAGACATCGTAACAACCATCGATGTGAGCATGCAGGACCTGGCAGAACGCTCACTGATAGAAGAGTTGAAAGAAATCAACGCCAACGTGGGTGTAGCCATCGTGATGGATGTACCTACGGGCGACATCAAGGCTATCGTAAACATGGAAAAATGTTTCGACGGCGAATACCGAGAGATTCACAACCATGCCGTGAGCGACCTGCTGGAACCGGGTTCGGTTTTCAAGCCAGCTTCTATCCTCGTGGCGCTTGACGATGGAGTGGTTGACACCACTTACCGTGTAGAAACGGCAGGAGGTATATGGCAGATGTACGGCAGAGACATGAAGGACCACAACTGGCGCAAGGGAGGATATGGAATGCTGACCCTGGCACAGACCCTGTGGTACAGTTCCAACATCGGTGTGAGCCGCATCATAGACGATCATTACAAGAACAACCCGGAGAAATTCGTGAAGGGAATCTATCGCACGGGTCTGCATGACGACCTGAAGATACCACTGGTGGGAGCCACTTCTGCTAGAATCAGAATGCCGCACAAGAACAGTCACGGACAATACGACAACTGGGCGAAGACCTCTTTGCCTTGGATGAGTATCGGATATGAGACACAGGTGCCACCTATCTCTACCCTCACCTTCTACAACACCATCGCCAACAATGGCAAGATGATGCGCCCACGATTTGTAAGCAAAGTGGTAAAGAACGGAGAAACCATCATGGAATTTCCACCGGAGGTGATGCGTCCGCAGATAGCTAAGGAGAAAAGCATCAAGGAACTGCAGACTATCCTTGAACAGGTAGTAAGCGTGGGTCTCGGAAGGAAGGCAGGATCGCCTAACTTCAAGGTAGCCGGCAAGACGGGTACTGCACAGGTTTCGAAGGGAGCCGGTGGTTACAAGGCTGGCGGAACCAACTATCTGGTAAGTTTCGCAGGATATTTCCCTGCCGACAATCCACGCTACAGCTGTATCGTCTGCATCCAGAAATCTGGTCTTCCTGCATCAGGAGGAAGCATGAGTGGTAAGGTTTTCCACGACATCGCAGAAGGTATCATGGCGCAAAGTCTGAAACTTGATGTAAAAGATGCCAAAGACTCTGCATCCATATTCGTACCAGATGTAAAGGACGGCAACATTCTGGCAGCCGACTATGTCCTGACCCATCTGGGCATCAAGACCAATGTAAACTGGTCGGGCAGTTACGCCAACGGCAACCCAATATGGGGAAGAACCGAACGTTCCGGCAGCCGAAGCATGCGAATGATCAAAGAAAAGCAGTATAGCAAGAAAGCTGTACCAGACGTAAGCGATATGGGAGCCAGAGACGCCATCTTCATGATGGAAAGCCGAGGCATCAAGACCAAGATATACGGCAGAGGCAAGGTTACCAAACAGTCTCTTGAACCAGGATTACCAGTGAAGAAAGGTATGGTTTGCGCCATTTATCTGGAATAAGAAACAGGAAGACATGGCGGCACCATCCAGGTGCGCTCTGTCTATATATATAATAAGGTGTAATAAAACAAAAAAACATTATATGAAGTTACAAGAATTGCTCAAAAACATCCAGCCGGTTCAGATTATCGGAGATGTAGAAGTAGAGGTGTCGGGCATTAACATCGACTCTCGAAAGATTAAGGAAGGTCACCTGTTTGTTGCCATGAAAGGTACACAGGTCGATGGACACAAGTTTATTCCTAAGGCAATAGAGCTCGGTGCCAAGTCGGTATTGTGCGAAGACATGCCTGAGGACAAGACAGAGGGCGTAACTTACATTCAGGTAGAATCTACCGAAGACGCTGTAGGAAAAGTAGCTACACTCTTCTATGGAGACCCATCTAGAAAATTGAAACTGGTTGGCGTTACTGGTACCAATGGTAAAACTACCATCGCCACCTTATTATATAATATGTTCCGCAAGTTCGGACACAAGTGTGGATTGCTCTCTACCGTATGCAACTACATCGAAGATGAAGCTATCCCAGCTGACCATACAACTCCAGACCCTATCGAGCTGAACTATCTGCTCAGCAGAATGGTAGAGGCTGGCTGCGAATATGCATTTATGGAATGCTCTTCTCATGCCATCGCTCAGAAGCGTATCGGCGGTCTGCAGTTTGCCGGGGGTCTGTTCACTAACCTGACCCGTGACCATCTGGATTATCACAAGACCTTCGAGAACTACCGCAATGCCAAGAAGGCTTTCTTCGATGGTCTGCCTAAGACAGCCTTCGCCATCACCAATGCGGATGACAAAAACGGTATGATTATGGTACAGAATACCAAGGCTACTGTGAAGACCTACTCTACCCGCTCTATGGCAGACTTCAAGGCAAGAATCCTGGAATGTCACTTTGGTGGCATGTATTTGGAGGTAGACGGCAGAGAAGTAGGCGTACAGTTTATCGGCAAGTTCAACGTGAGCAACCTGCTCGCTGTATACGGTGCAGCCATCATGCTTGGCAAGAAGCCAGAGGATGTACTCGTGGTGATGAGTACCCTTCACAGCGTAAACGGACGCCTGGAACCTATCCAGTCACCAGAAGGCTATACAGCCATCGTTGACTATGCCCATACACCAGATGCATTGGAAAACGTATTGAACGCCATCCACGAAGTGCTCGACGGCAAGGGCGGCGAAGTAATTACCGTCTGCGGTGCCGGTGGAAACCGTGACAAAGGAAAGCGCCCATTGATGGCACAGGAGGCTGTAAAGCAGAGCGATAAGGTAATCATCACCAGCGACAACCCACGTTTCGAAGAGCCACAGGACATCATCAACGACATGCTTGCCGGACTCAATGCCCAGCAGATGAAGAAGGTAATCAGCATCGTAGACCGCAAGGAAGCCATCCGCACAGCCTGCATGATGGCAAAGAAGGGCGACGTAATCCTCGTTGCCGGCAAGGGACATGAAGACTATCAGGAGATCAAGGGCGTGAAGCACCACTTTGATGACAAGGAAGTGATTCGCGAAATCTTCGGTATCAAGTAGTAATATCATCAATTAGAAAAAGAGAAAAGAACAATGTTATACTATCTTTTTAGATTTCTGGAACAGTGGGGCATCTCCGGTTCTCACATGTGGGGCTACATCTCATTCCGTGCCCTGCTCGCACTGATATTGTCATTGGTTATTTCTGCCTGGTTCGGAGAGAAATTTATCAAGTTTCTCAAGAGCAAACAGATTACAGAGACTCAGCGTGACGCCAGCATCGACCCGTTCGGCGTAAAGAAAATCGGCGTACCTTCCATGGGTGGCGTCATCATCATCCTGGCCATTCTCGTACCGGTATTGCTGCTCGGAAGATTGCGCAACATCTACCTTATCCTGATGATTATCACCACCGTATGGCTCGGTTTCCTCGGAGGAATGGATGACTTCATCAAGATTTTCAAGCGCGACAAGGAGGGTTTGAAGGGTAAATACAAGATTGTAGGCCAGATAGGTATCGGTCTCATCGTGGGTCTGGTGCTCTGGGGATCTCCTGACGTAAAGATGAATGAGAACCTAGCCATTGAGCAACAGGGACAGGAGACGGTGGTGAAACACCGCACGGAGGCGAGAAAATCGCTGAAGACAACGATTCCATTCGTCAAGGGACATAACCTGGACTATTCCAGCATCACCAGTTTCTGCGGTGAACATAAGGTTGCAGCAGGCTGGATTCTCTTTGTGATTATGACCATCTTCGTGGTTACAGCCGTTTCCAACGGTGCCAACCTCAATGATGGTATGGACGGAATGTGTGCCGGAAACTCCGCCATCATAGGTGTGGCACTAGGCATACTTGCGTATGTGTCTTCGCACATCGAGTTTGCCGCCTACCTCAACATCATGTATATCCCTGGCTCTGAAGAGCTGGTGGTTTTCTTCTGCGCCTTTATCGGAGCCCTCATCGGTTTCCTCTGGTACAACGCCTACCCTGCTCAGGTATTCATGGGCGACACCGGTTCTTTGACCATCGGTGGTATCATCGCCGTGGGCGCCATTATCATCCATAAGGAGCTGATGTTGCCTATTCTCTGCGGAATCTTCTTCGTAGAGAGCCTCAGCGTAATGATGCAAGTTTATTACTACAAGCTAGGTAAGCGCAAGGGAATCAAGCAGCGCATCTTCAAGCGCACTCCAATACATGACAACTTCCGAACCCAGGACAGCCAGCTGGACCCTGACTGCAAGTACTTATGGAAGAAGCCTCGTAACTGCTATCACGAGTCGAAGATTACCATCCGCTTCTGGATTGTAACCATCATTCTGGCGGCATTGACCATCATCACATTGAAGATTAGATAATAAACAGGCTCGTAGCAGCCTGAACAGATAAAAACAAGAACAATGAGTAAAATTGTAATTTTAGGAGCTGGCGAGAGCGGAGCAGGTGCTGCCGTGCTGGCCAAGAAAGAGGGATTTGAGGTCTTTGTATCTGATATGTCTAAGATCAAGGACAACTACAAGAAGTTGATGGACGACCACAATATCGAGTGGGAAGAAGGTCATCACACAGAAGAGAAAATCTTAGATGCCGACGAAGTTATCAAGAGTCCGGGTATTCCTAAGGAAGCACCTATGATTCAGAAACTGATGGCTAAAGGCACTCCTATCATCAGCGAAATAGAGTTTGCCGGTCGTTATACCGATGCCAAGATGATCTGTATCACTGGAAGCAACGGCAAGACTACCACAACTTCTCTGATATATCACATCATCAAGTCGGCTGGCTATGATGTAGGCTTGGCTGGCAACATCGGAAAGAGTCTGGCGCTGCAGGTGGCTGAGACTCCTCACAAATATTATGTCATCGAGCTGAGCAGTTTCCAGCTCGACAACATGTATGAGTTCCGTGCCAACGTGGCTATCCTGCTCAACATCACTCCAGACCATCTGGACCGCTATGAGTTCAAGATGCAGAACTATACCGATGCCAAGATGCGCATCACACAGAACCAGACAGAAGAAGACAGTTTCATCTTCTGGAACGACGACCCTATCGTTACTAAGGAGTTGGCTAAGTACAACCTCAAGTCACACCTCTGCCCATTCTCAGAATTCAATGAGGACGGTTGTGTGGGCTACATCGAGGACGGCAAGTACAAGCTCAACTTCCCATCAGCCTTCGAAATGCCACAGGCAGACATGAGTCTCCGCGGTAAGCACAATATCTACAACAGTCTGGCTGCAGGTTTGGCTTGCAACATCGTAGGCATCGACCACGAGACTCTGCACAAGGGTCTCAGCGACTTCCCTGGCGTAGAGCATCGTCTGGAGAAGGTGGGCAAATTCCAGGGCATCTACTATGTAAACGACTCAAAGGCAACCAACGTGGATGCCTGCTGGTACGCTTTGGAGAGCATGACTACCCCAACCATCCTCATCATCGGTGGCAAGGACAAGGGAAATGATTATAACCAGATCAAGGACCTGGTAAAGGAGAAATGTGCAGGTATCGTATACTTAGGAGCAGATAATCAGAAGTTGCACGACAACTTTGATGCACTCGGCATCCCTGTTCGTGACACCCACAGCATGAAAGACTGCGTGGCAGCCTGCCAGGAATTAGCAAAGCCAGGCGACACCGTATTGCTCAGCCCATGCTGCGCAAGCTTCGACCTGTTCAAGAACATGGAAGACCGTGGCGAGCAGTTCAAGGCATTGGCTAGAGCCATCGGAGAATAACTTATTATTTTGCAGGAATTTAGAGATAGGACAATTAGGAAATGAACAATAAAACCATAGGCAACATATTCAAGGGAGACAAGGTTATCTGGATGATATTCTTCTTCCTTTGCATGATAAGTATCATAGAGGTATATTCTGCCTCCAGCTCTTTGACATATAAGACCGGCAACTATATGGCACCTGTCATCAGACATATAGGACTGTTGGGGCTCGGCTTGCTTACCATGATATGTATGCTCAAGGTGAAGTGTAAGTTCTTCAAGATTGTGACGCCATTCATGCTTGCCCTATCCTTCGTCTTACTCCTCTGGGTGCTCGTAGCTGGTCAATCGACCAACGGCGCCTCCAGATGGATAAGTCTGGCAGGTATCAACTTCCAGCCATCAGAGATAGCCAAAGGAGCCGTCGTATTAGCCGTAGCACAGATTCTGAGTGCAATGCAGACAGAACATGGAGCAGAGAAAAGAGCATTCAAATACATTCTGATTGTCTCCAGTGTTTTCGTCGCTCTCATCGGATTGGAAAACCTTTCTACCGCCATGCTGCTATGTTTCACCATCTTATGCATGATGATCATAGGCAGAGTACCGATGCGACAGATAGGCAAACTGGTGGGAACAGCGCTTATAGCCATCAGTGTTCTCTTTGCCAGCATCATGATAGTTGGTAAAGACAAGGGCGATACGGCTAAGCCGGAAAATTCTCTGACAGAGAAGGTTGCGCAAGACGAAAAGGAAGAAACAGGCGTAGTAGACAAGCTGTTCCATAGAGCAGATACCTGGAAAGCCCGTATTGACAAATGGACTAGTTCCAAAACGATAGCACCAGAAGATGTAGACCTGGACAAGGATGCACAGGTGGCGCATGCCAACATCGCCATAGCCTCATCCAACATCGCGGGAAACGGACCGGGCAACTCTGTAGAACGAGACTTTCTATCGCAAGCCTACTCAGATTTCATCTATGCCATCATTATCGAAGAAATGGGTATAGAAGGAGCCATCTTTGTGGCTTTGCTTTATATTTTCCTACTGTTCAGGGCAGGAAGAATAGCGAACAGATGTGAGAACAATTTCCCGGCATTCCTATGCATGGGACTGGCGATATTGCTGGTAATACAGGCTTTGTTCAACATGCTTGTAGCAGTGGGGCTTGCACCGGTAACCGGACAGCCGCTGCCACTTATCAGCCGAGGTGGAACATCCACCGTTATCAACTGTCTATATCTTGGCATCATTCTGAGCATCAGCCGTACTGCAAAAAAGAAAGAAGGGGCTCAAAACATACCAAATTCTGACAAAATAGCTGTTGCATAAAAAAAAGTATAATTAATTAAGCAAAAAATGCCATTAAATGGATTTTTTTGCGTACCTTTGCGTTGGATTTATTGACCTTAGGGTCAGCAAACTAGAATGGATATGAATAATGAACTAAGAATTATCATAAGCGGAGGCGGCACAGGTGGTCATATATTCCCTGCCGTATCCATCGCAAATGCCATCAAGGCGAAACGCCCTGATGCTAAAATTTTGTTTGTAGGAGCACTCGGCAGAATGGAAATGCAACGTGTTCCTGCTGCAGGTTACGAGATAAAAGGATTGCCTATCTGCGGATTCGACAGAAAGCATCTGTTCAAAAATATTGCTGTGCTCTTCAAAATATGGAAAAGTCAGCATATGGCAAAGAATATCATCAAGGACTTCAAGCCAATGGCGGCTGTAGGAGTGGGCGGCTATGCCAGTGGACCTACTCTCAATGTTTGCGCCAGTAAAGGTATTCCTTGTCTCATTCAGGAACAGAACTCATACGCAGGTGTTACCAATAAGCTTTTGGCCAAGAAGGCAGAAAAGATTTGCGTGGCTTACGAAGGAATGGAGCGTTTCTTCCCAGCCGACAAAATCATCATGACGGGTAACCCAGTCCGACAGAATGTACTTGATTCTACTATCAGCAAGGAAGAGGCTAGAAAGCAATTCGGACTCGATCCGGAAAAGAAGACCATCCTGCTCGTAGGTGGTAGTCTCGGAGCTAGAACCATCAACGAGAGTATACTTCAGCACCTCGACTTGGTGAAGGAAAGCGGAGTGCAGTTTATCTGGCAGACAGGTAAGTACTACAATGCTGCTATTATGGAGCAACTCAAGGGTAAGGAATTGCCGATGCTCAAGGTAACAGACTTCATCAGCGACATGGGTGCAGCTTACAAGGCAGCTGACCTGGTTATAAGCCGTGCCGGCGCCAGCAGCATCAGCGAGTTCTGTCTTATCGGCAAGGCTGTCATCCTGGTTCCGAGCCCTAACGTAGCAGAAGATCACCAGACCAAGAATGCCATGGCATTGGTGAACAAGGATGCAGCAATCTACGTCAAGGACGCAGATGCACCAGAGGTACTGCTGAAGAAAGCCATTGAAACAGTGAAAGACGAAGCCAAGCTCGCCTCACTCTGTGAGAATATTAAGAAATTAGGATTAAAGAACTCTGCCGACGTCATCGCCGACGAAGTCATCAAATTAGCAACAAAGTAATGGAAATCAAAGATATTAAAGCAGTTTATTTTGTAGGAGCTGGTGGCATTGGTATGAGTGCCATCGCAAGATACTTCCTCAACAAGAAGTTGGTAGTAGCAGGATATGACAAGACGCCATCCAATCTGACTCATGAGTTGGAGAAAGAGGGAATGCTCATTCACTACGAGGAAAACGTAGACCTGATTCCTGAAGCATGCAAGGATGCCAAGACAACATTGGTTATCTTTACACCAGCTATTCCTGCAGAGCACAAGGAATTGGTTTTCTTCCATGAGAACAACTTCACCATCGAGAAGCGTGCACAGGTTTTAGGAACATTGACACGTACTCACAAAGGATTGTGCGTAGCTGGTACTCACGGCAAGACATCAACTTCTACCATGTGTGCCCATATCATGCACCAGAGTCACGTTGACTGCAATGCCTTTCTCGGAGGAATCTCCAAGAACTATGGCACCAACTACATTCTCTCAGACAAGAGCGACTTCGTAGTCATCGAGGCAGATGAGTTTGACCGCAGTTTCCACTGGTTGCGCCCATGGATGAGCGTCATCACATCTACAGACCCTGACCACCTGGATATTTATGGCACCAAGGAGGCTTATCTTGAAAGTTTCCGCCACTATACAGAATTGATTCAGCCAGGCGGTGCTCTTATCATCCACAAGAATCTGGAGATGAAGCAGCACGTACAGGACGGTGTCAAAATATATGAATATAGTCAGGACGAAGGTGACTTCCACGCAGAAAACATCAAGATAGAGAATGGCGGAATCACATTCGATTTCATCTCTCCTATCGAGAATGTAACTGGCGTAGAGCTTGGTCAGCCAGTGCCAATCAACATCACCAACGGTGTAGCAGCCATGGCTATGGCTCAGCTGAACGGCTGCACAGCAGATGAGCTTCGCAACGGCATGAAGACCTACGGTGGAGTGGATCGCCGCTTCGACTTCAAGATCAAGAACGACAAGCTTGTATTCCTCTCAGACTACGCTCATCACCCAAAGGAGATTTACCAAAGCGCCAAGAGTATTCGTGAGCTTTACAAAGATCGCAAGATTACGGCTATCTTCCAGCCACACCTCTATACCCGCACCCGTGACTTCTACAAGGACTTTGCCAATAGTTTGAGTCTTCTTGACGAAGTGATACTCTGCGATATCTATCCTGCTCGCGAACAGCCAATTCCAGGAGTAACTTCCAAGTTGATTTACGACAACTTGAAGCCAGGTGTAGAAAAGAGCATGATTCACAAGGAAGATGTACTTGACTTGGTAAAGAACAGGGATTTCGATGTACTTGTTGTATTAGGAGCTGGCGACTTAGACAACTACGTACCACAAATTACGGAGATTCTTGAAAAGAAATAAATGCATATCCATAACATAAGAAAATAAATGCATATCAATTGGAAGAAAATCACAATCATCACACTAGACCTTATCATAGGTACATATCTAGTGTTTGCCTTCACCAAGTTTAACAAACCTGATGAAGCAAACCTGGTATGCACTAAGGTGAACATCAACATACAAGACGAGATGACCAATGGTTTTCTGAATGCGAAGGAAATCAAGAAACGACTGGAGATAAACAAGCTCTATCCGCTGGCAAAACCACTGAACGACGTGAATGCCAGAAAGATAGAAGAATCGTTAAAGACCAGTCCTTTTGTAAAAACGGCAGAATGCTATAAGACCCAAGAAGGTCTGGTAGATATCTATCTCACCCAACGCATGCCAATTGTAAGAATCAAGAGCATCAACAATGAAGATTATTACATAGACGATCACTATCAGATTATGCCCAACACCAACTATACGAGCGATATCATCATCGCTACCGGGTATATCAACAAGTGGTTTGCCCAAAAATATATCTCATTACTAAGCAAAGCTCTGATGACTAATGAATTGTGGAGAAACCAGATAGAACAAATAAATGTGCTGCCCGACAGAGGCATTGAGCTAGTGCCACGAGTGGGCAACCACATTATATATCTAGGCTGCTTGCCGGAGACCAATCACATTGAAAAGAGGGAAGAAAATATCAATGAATTCGTCAAGAGAAAGATGGACAGATTGGAGAAATTCTACAAGTATGGCCTCTCACAAGCAGGTTGGAACAAGTACTCATATATAAACATCGAGTTCGACAACCAGATTATTTGCACAAAGCATCACAATAGCTAATTTAAAATTGAAACAGAAAAGATAATATAAGAACTATGCCAAAGGAATTTATTGTAGCTATCGAACTTGGTTCATCCAAGATGACAGGTATAGCAGGTCAGAAGAATTTAGATGGTAGCATCACCGTACTTGCTATCGTCGAGGAGAACTCATCTTCTTGCATCAGAAAGGGAGTCATCTACAACATCGACAAGACCTGCCAGTGCCTAACAAGCATCATCAAGAAATTGAAGAATATCTTGAAGCAAGATATTGCTCAAGTTTATGTGGGCGTAGGAGGACGATCAATACGCAGCATCAAGAATGTTATCGTAAAAGACTTGCCAGGTAATTCCATCATATCTCAGGAAATGATCAACGAAATCATGGACGTAAACCGCAACATGACATACCCTGATCAGGAGATTTTAGATGCAGCAACACAAGAATATAAAATAGATAACCAATTCCAGACTGACCCAGTCGGCATACAGTGCAACCATCTGGAAGGTATCTTCCTGAACATTCTTTGGCGCAAGAATTTCTACAATAACATCAATACATGCTTCGAAAATGCCAACATCCCTATCGCTGAGATGTATCTCGCACCTTTGGCTATGGCTGACAGCGTTCTCAACGACTCGGAAAAACGCGCTGGATGTATGTTGGTAGATTTAGGTGCCGACACAACAACGGTCTCTGTATATTATAAAGGTATCCTCCGTCACTTGTCTGTCATCCCATTGGGTAGCAGCAACATTACAAAGGACCTTACATGCCTGCAGATAGAAGAGACTGATGCTGAAAACATGAAATTGAAATATGCTAAAGCATACACCGACATCAGCAATATAGACCCAACTCTCAACTACCAGATTGATAGAGACCGATACGTAGAGAGCAAGAAGTTTATCGAAATTGTTGAGGCTCGTGTTGAGGAAATTGTAGAAAACGCCTGGTTCCAGGTTCCTGTTGAGTATTCTGACAAGCTGATGGGAGGTATCATTCTGACTGGCGGCGGCAGCAACATGCCGGAAATCGATAAGGTATTCAAGACACATACCCATATCGAAAAGGTTCGCATCGCCAAATTTGTCAGCCAGACCGTGAATTCTAAAGACCCAAAGATCACCAATCACAACGGTATGATGAATACCGTATTGGGATTGTTGGCTAAGGGTAACATGAACTGTGCGGGCAACGAAATTGGCACTGATCTCTTCAGCAATACAGAGACTACTCCTATCAACGACCAGCATAAGACACCAAGAAATCCAAACGAAACTGTTGGCACAGGTGTCGTTCTTACCGCTGCTGAAAAACAAAAGGCAGAGGAAGAAGCTAAACGCAAGAAAGAGTTGGAAGAGGAAGAAGAAAGAAAGGCTGCAGAGGAAGAAGCAGCTAAACAGGCAAAAGAAAGAAAAGAGAATAGCCTCCTCCACAAGATGATGAGAGGTATCAAGAGCTTCGTTAGAGACACTATCTCTGAGGAAGAGTAGAAAGAATGAGTAATATAATAATAATATTAAGACCATACAATTATGCTAGATAATAACAATTCACCACATATTCTTGACTTCGGTGAGCCTGAGAAAGAAAACAGCATCATCAAGGTGATTGGTGTTGGTGGTGGCGGCGGTAACGCTGTAAACCATATGTATCGAGAAGGCATCCACGATGTGAGTTTTGTGCTTTGTAATACTGATAATCAAGCGCTCAACGATTCCCCTGTACCTGTACACCTGCAGTTAGGAAAAGAAGGACTTGGAGCCGGCAACAAGCCAGCCAAAGCCCGCCAAGCGGCAGAAGAGACTCTGGAAGACATCAAGAATATGCTCAACGATGGTACCAAAATGGCATTTATCACTGCCGGAATGGGTGGTGGTACCGGTACAGGTGCAGCTCCTGTCATCGCCAGAGTAAGTAAAGAACTGGGTATTCTTACAGTAGGTATCGTTACCATTCCTTTCCGCTTTGAAGGCCCTAAGAAAATCGACCAGGCTCTTGATGGTGTAGAGGAGATGTCTAAACATGTAGATGCCTTGCTGGTTATCAACAACGAGCGTCTTCGTCAGATTTATCCAGACCTCGCAGTACTCGATGCATTCGGCAAGGCCGATGATACATTGAGCGTTGCTGCCAAGAGTATCGCAGAAATCATTACTGTTCATGGACTCATCAACCTCGACTTCAACGATGTGAAGACTGTATTGAAGGATGGTGGTGTAGCCATCATGAGTACTGGTTATGGTGAGGGAGAAGGTCGTGTAAAGAAGGCTATAGAAGATGCCTTGAATTCACCATTGCTCAACGATAATGATGTATTCAACTCTAAGAAGATTCTGTTGAGCATAGCATTTGCCAGCGAGAAGAAGGACAATCCTGGCTTGACAATGGATGAGATGAACGACGTCAACGATTTCATGGAGAAGTTTGGAGACGACTTTGAATTGAAATGGGGATTGGCAATCGACCCAGAATTGGGTAGCCGAGTTAAGGTTACCGTTTTGGCAACAGGATTTGGACTCGAGGATGTAGAAGGCATGAACCGCCATCTTAAGAAACATACAGAAGAAGAATCACGTCGCCTTGCTGAGGAAGAAGAAAAGAGAGCCGAAAGAGAAGACAGACGTAAGCGTTATTACGGCTCTGACGGCAATACAACACAGTACAAACGCCATCCTCACATCTTCCTGTTCCGTCAGGAGGATCTCGACAACGAAGACGTTATCCTACAGGTAGAAAACACACCTACCTATAAGCGTACTCGCCAGACCCTCGAAGAAATCCGAAATATCGCTTCTGGCAATACAGAGTCTAAAGACGATAACAACGGAGACGCAGCAGCTGTACAGGGAGTCATCAGCTTTGCTTAAGCATGGCTGCAGACAACTAAGCAAACAGCTCCTTGAGAACGGAAAAACTCTTCATTTCCGGGAAACCGGGAACATGGAGTCTGAAATATTCCAGAATCACCTCTACACATCTGTTTCTTTCCACACGAGACATTGTGTAGAGGTGCATTGTTTTATACTCCAAACGAAACAGAGCTACCAGGCGCAAAGAATCCTCCTTATTTAAATAATGTACGTGCGTAGGGACATAAGGTACAAAACAGCCATCAACCAAATCAAAATAATCACCATTCATCCCACTTTCTATATTAGGCGAAAAACCTAAAAAGGAAGTCAGGCGAATCATAAAGACAATGTGAAAGTTGGAAAAACTCCCCTCTACTCTATCCAACCATTCAATACTATCCTGCATAAAAAGATAAAGCGAGGCATTGGCTTGCTCATTTCTCGTAGTATAAGCCAACAACTCAGCCAAGAACATGGAAATCCCCAATTTATAAGGAGAGAAAGGTATGTCTATAAAGGCATAACCGATGGAAGCCTCCTTGATACGTTGAAGATTAGACTTGGGACGATAATCAAATTCCAAATGCAATATCATCATGGGTTGAAACAGCTGACGCTTCAGTCTACTCTTAGAAGACTTGGGTATACGAACCATAAAAGACAGTCTACCCAACTTTTCTGTGAAAAAATCCACGATAAGTTGAGCATCCCCATACTTGATTGCCTGCAACACTATTGCCCTAGTTTTTACTTCCATTTTTGTCAAATATACTAAAAAACAGGGCAAAATTACAAAAAAAAGCGCATTTAGAGAAAATTTTAGGGAAAAAATTTGCAGGAACCAAATAAATGTTGTAACTTTGCACCCGCAAAACAGCAATGGTCCCTTCGTCTATCGGTTAGGACGAGAGATTTTCATTCTCTAAAGAGCAGTTCGACTCTGCTAGGGACTACAAACATTTAAGAAATAAAAAAAATAACATAAAGAAGATGGCAAATCACAAATCATCAATCAAGAGAATCCGTCAGGACAAGAAGAAGGCTTTGCACAATAAGTATTATGCAAAGACTATGCGCAATGCTGTCCGCAAGTTGCGCAACATGTCTGACAAGGAAGAGGCTGCAAAGCTCTATCCTACAGTTCAGAAGCTTTTAGACAAGTTGGCTAAGATCAACGTTATTCACGAGAACAAGGCTGCAAACTTGAAGTCTGGTCTTACACAGCACATCGCTAAGTTGGCCTAACTTATAAGTCGAAGCAAAAAGATAAATAAGGCTGCTATCCTTCAAGAAGGACGGCAGCCTTATTCTTTTTGTCTTTCCCCTATCACTTTTCATGCTTTTCATCTTTTTCAGCCCCATCTTTCCTATCATTTTGTTATCGTAGTCACTACGTTTTCCACACTTTTTCCAGCTATTTCTTACACTTCTCAAAAAACTTCTGTTTTTATCTCTTTTTTCGCTATTTTTCACAAAGAAAACCTTCTGTATTTCAGCTTTTTTTAGTATCTTTGCACGGAAATAAGACAATACTAAAATGGCAGACAATCAAAACAACGCAAATAATTACTCTGCGAGTAACATTCAGGTCCTCGAAGGCTTGGAAGCTGTTCGCAAGCGTCCAGCGATGTACATTGGCGACATCTCTGAAAAAGGTCTTCACCACTTGGTCAACGAAACTGTTGACAACTCTATTGATGAAGCAATGGCTGGCTACTGTACAGACATTGAAGTTACCATCAACGAAGACAACTCTATCACTGTAGAAGATAATGGACGTGGTATCCCTGTGGATATGCACGAGAAACTACATAAATCAGCCCTTGAAGTCGTAATGACCGTGCTCCATGCCGGTGGTAAGTTCGACAAGGGTTCATACAAAGTTTCTGGTGGTTTGCATGGTGTAGGTGTAAGTTGTGTAAACGCACTCTCTTCCCACATGCTGTCACAGGTCTTCCGTGGCGGCAAAATCTACCAGCAGGAATACGAAAAGGGTAAACCTCTTTATTCTGTCAAGGTAGTAGGTGAAACCGACAAGCGCGGTACACGCCAGCAGTTCTGGCCGGACCCAACCATCTTTACTCACACAGTCTATAGATGGGACATCATTGCTAACCGTATGCGCGAGTTGGCATTCCTCAACGCAGGCATCAAGATAACCTTGAAAGATTTGCGCCCTGACGAAGAAGGCAAGACCAAGGAGGAGGTATTCCATGCCAAGGATGGTTTGAAGGAATTCGTCCGTTACGTAGACCGTCACCGCACTCACCTCTTCGATGATGTTATCTATCTGAAGACCGAGAAGCAGGGTATTCCTATCGAGATTGCTGTGATGTACAACACAGACTATTCAGAGAATATCCACTCATACGTCAATAACATCAACACCATTGAGGGTGGTACCCATCTGACTGGTTTCCGCATGGCGTTGACTCGTACTCTGAAGGCTTACGCAGAAGCCGACCCGACCATCTCTAAGCAAATAGAGAAGGCAAAGGTAGAGATTGCACCAGAGGACTTCCGTGAAGGTCTTACAGCCGTTATCTCCATCAAGGTAGCCGAGCCTCAGTTTGAAGGTCAGACCAAGACCAAGCTGGGCAACAGCGAGGTTCAGGGTGCCGTTCAGCAGGCAGTAAACGAAGCTTTGGCTGATTACCTGGAGGAGCATCCTGATGAAGCAAAGCGTATCTGCGAAAAGGTAGTATTGGCAGCTACAGCACGTATTGCTGCCCGAAAGGCACGTGAAAGCGTACAGCGCAAGAACTTCATGACAGGTGGCGGTCTGCCTGGTAAGCTTGCAGACTGTTCGATGAAGGATCCTAAGGAATGTGAGATTTTCCTTGTCGAGGGTGATTCCGCTGGCGGTTCTGCCAAGCAGGGTCGCGACCGTTTCCGTCAGGCTATCCTCCCATTACGCGGTAAGATTCTGAACGTAGAAAAGGTTCAGTGGCATAAGGTATTCGAGGCAGAGTCTGTCATGAACATTATCCAGAGTATCGGAGTTCGCTTCGGTGTAGACGGTGAAGACAGCAAGGAGGCCAACACTGACAAGTTGCGTTACGACAAGATTATCATCATGACCGATGCCGACGTCGATGGTTCTCACATCGACACATTGATTATGACATTGTTCTATCGCTTCATGCCAAAGGTTATCGAGGAAGGTCACTTGTATATCGCTACTCCACCTCTCTACAAGTGTACTTACCGCAACAAGGTGAGTGAGTATTGCTATACAGAACAGCAGCGCCAGGCATTCATCGACAAGTATGGCGAAGGTTTGGAGGACAAGAATATCCACACCCAGCGATACAAAGGTTTGGGTGAGATGAACCCAGAGCAGCTTTGGAAAACCACTATGGATCCATCTACCCGCTTGCTCAAGCAGGTAACCATTGACAATGCAGCTCAGGCTGACGAGATTTTCTCTATGCTGATGGGCGATGATGTGGAGCCACGCCGCGAATTCATCGAGCAGAATGCTACATACGCAAATATTGACGCATAAATCATAAAATACAAGATGGGGCTGTGGTATTTTTATCAAAAAATGCTACAGCCTCTTTTGTTATTATCGTCAATCAGGCAATAAGAACAAAAACTATTTAAACATTATAAAACAAAACCAGCATGAGAAAGCCACTGATTTCTTTCCTTCTTCTTGCTGCAGCAGGTAGCATGTATGCTGCCCCTAAAGGCAAAGTTCCACAACTTAAGCTATGGTACAATAAGCCCGCTACAGCTTTCGAAGAATCACTTCCTATCGGTAACGGTAAGCTAGGAGCACTCATCTATGGTGGAGCCAACAACGATTCCATTTTCCTAAATGACATTACCCTCTGGACAGGCAAGCCGGTGAACAGGCAAGAAGGTGGTGATGCTTATAAATGGATTCCAAAGATCCGCGAGGCACTCTTCAAGGAAGACTACAAAGCAGCCGACTCCCTGCAATTACATGTACAAGGACATAACTCTGAGTACTATCAGCCACTCGCTATCATCAATATCAAGGACAGAAACGAAAGAGCATATACCCAATACCAGCGCCAGCTGAGCCTTGACAGTGCTCTTGCCACCCTCAGCTACACGAGAGATGGTATCAAGTATCAACGAGAATACTTTGCCTCACATCCGGACAAGATGATAGCTATCCGTCTGACAGCTTCCAAGAAGAAGGCCATCAACTGCGACATCTCGCTCACATCCCTGATTCCACATCAGGTAAAAGCATCAGGCAAGCAGTTAACCATTACAGGACATGCAATGGGCAAGCCAGAGAACAGTACACATTTTTGCTCGATTCTCAACATCAAGAACCAGGATGGTACAATCACTCCTACCGACTCAACCCTGCATCTAAAAGGAGTGAGCGAGGCAGTAATCTATTTCGTCAACGAGACAAGCTATAACGGCTTCGACAAACATCCCGTAAAAGAAGGTGCTCCATACATCGAGAAGGTTACTGATGATGCATGGCACTTGGTAAACTATACCTATCCAGAGTTCAAACAGCGTCACATCAAAGATTATAAGACTATCTTTGACCGTAGTCAGTTTAGCCTGAAAGGTGCAAGTTTTGACAATAAGAGGACCACCGACCAGCAGCTCTACGACTATACGGAAAAGAACGAGCACAATCCATATCTGGAAATGCTCTATTTCCAATATGGCAGATATTTGCTGATCAGCTGTTCCCGCACTCCTGGTATCCCTGCCAACCTGCAAGGTCTTTGGGCACCAGCACGCAAATCACCATGGCGAGGTAATTACACTATCAACATCAATCTGGAAGAAAACTACTGGCCAGCAGAAGTAACCAATATGCCTGAGCTGGTAATGCCAGTCGATGGACTAGTGAAAGCTATGTCAGAAACTGGTAAATATACAGCCAAGTACTACTACGGTATTGAGAACGGTTGGTGTGCCGGTCACAATGTGGATGCTTGGGCCATGACCAATCCTGTAGGCACCAAGAAAGAAAGTCCGAAATGGAGCAACTGGAACATGGGCGGTGCATGGCTCGTACAAACCCTTTGGGATCACTACGACTATACTCGCGATAAGGAATACTTACGCCAAACAGCCTACCCTCTCATGAAAGGCGCCGCCGACTTCATGCTTGATTGGATGGTAGAAAATCCGAAGAAGCCAGGAGAACTGATTACAGCTCCATGTACTTCTCCTGAGGCAGAATATATCACCGACAAGGGATATCAGGGTTGTACGTTCTATGGAGGAACATCAGATTTGGCAATCCTCAGAGAATTGTTCAAGAACACCTTAAAGGGAGCTCAGATTCTCGACATCGACCAGCCATACCAGGCAAAGTTGCAGGATGCTCTCAATCGCTTACGTCCATATCAGATTGGCAAGCGTGGCAATTTACAGGAGTGGTACTATGATTGGGATGACCAAGACTGGCACCATCGCCATCAGTCTCACCTCCTTGGACTGCATCCATTCTATCAAATTTCGATAGATAAGACACCAGAATTGGCAGCAGCTGCAGCCAAGACTTTGGAGATAAAAGGCGATTACTCAACAGGTTGGAGTACCGGATGGCGCATCAGTCTCTGGGCACGTCTACATCAGGCTGAACGTTCATACGCCATGATCAGAAAGCTGCTCAACTATGTTCAGCCAGCCAACTATAACAATCCCAAGAATCGTCCATCAGGTGGAACCTATCCAAATCTCTTTGATGCCCACCCACCATTCCAGATAGACGGTAATTTCAGCGGCACAGCAGGTTTCTGCGAAATGCTGATGCAGTGTGATGGCGAGAAGATGGATTTACTCCCTGCCCTTCCTAAAGAATGGTCTGCAGGAGAAATAAAGGGTATCAAGGCTCGCGGCAATTACGAGATTGCACTATCATGGAATAAAGGACAAGTTAAAAAAGCTATTATTACCAGCAAGAACGCAGGAAGTCTGACCGTCAACTACAACGGAAAGCAGAAAGTCCTCAACTTCAAGGCTGGAGAAACAAAATTGATCAAATAAATGAGATATATAACTTCTCTCATATTTTCATTACTATGGGTACTGAACTCCAATGCACAAGAGTTCGGTACCCATTGGATTTCATATCCACTCCCCGATGAATCAGCAGAAGTATGGTTTAGAAAAAACTATGTCATGCCACATCGCCCACTACAGGCATTCGCAAATGTTGCCAGTACAGGCGACTACAAGATATTTATAAATGAAAGAAACGTAACGGGAAGCTTAAAATTCGAAGGCATCAAGAATGATGTACTCCAATCACGCACTTTTGATATTACCCGATATCTGAAAGCCGGTGATAACGTCATTGCTGTATGGTATGCACCTCAGGGCAAACCTAGCCATGGCAAACAGCTTTCACTGGAGATATACGGTTGGGATCAGGACAGCGTTCCTTTCCACCACCAAACTGATGGCTCCTGGCTCTGTCGACAACCCAAGGATTGCTATTCTGGAAAAACTGAGCGTTTTGATGCGCGTACCAACATCATTGATTGGAAAACTGAAGAGTATCAACCGTATGGTTGGCATCGCCCTACAGGAAGCATGGACATTGACAGAAGTCTTCCTACAGAAGAATTCAAGGTGTGTCAATCTGAGAATAAATTAGGAAAAGTCCTCAAACCCATTCGTACCTATAACGACTCTTTAGGCTACAATATTGACTTTGGTCGTCCCTTCTATGGCACCATCCGTATTACCATCAGAGAGGCCCACAGAGGAGAGAAACTGAACATCAATGGGTTTCAATACGTTTGCAACGGAGAATTGGATGAACAGGCTTTCTTCCGCTTCAGATTTCAAAATCAAAGAATCTATACCCTTACATGGAATGGCAGATTCAAAAAAAGCAATATCGTAAATATTGAAGGATTAGAGATTTCGGAATAAGCTACCAAGCTATTCGAAATCTCTTTTTTATTATGCCAAAAAGACTTTGTTGCCCCAAATAAAAAAGACTTTGGAAATCATATTTTCCAAAGTCTCAAACTAAACTGAATTTAATCTTCCAAATCGGCTAGCAACTGCTCTGCTACTTCGCAAAGTTCATCATACCATTCTTTGCCAAACTTCTCAATCAGCGGACCTTCCAGGAACTTATAAACCGGAAGATTCAACTCCTCTCCCTTCTTGATGGCATCCTTGCAGATGCGCCACTTGTTATAGTTGATGCCATACA
>ERZ773165.386-NODE-386-length-35976-cov-9.458367_pt1 | contig 35976 bp, 23 predicted proteins | sample MGYA00581003_ERZ773165 | MGnify/ENA primary metagenome ERZ773165 (study PRJEB29015, sample SAMEA2737817) | human gut metagenome | biome: human gut; feature: human-associated habitat; material: faeces | place: China | collected 2012 ... | reverse complement strand
GACCAGCCGTTGTTGGATCATAGGAGTCGGGGACGATGACTTTTAAGACAGTCTCTCCCCAGACTGTCTGAAAAGTCTCGGCGAGAATAGAAAAGTCTGTACCCCTATACAGGGGCGACAACTAATTTTCAATCCTCACTGGGGGTACTTTTACTTTTAAGACAGTCTCCCTCGCCGGCGGCAAAAATACCTTACACACAGAGCCTGTATGTCAGGCAGTCTTGTCTCCACGGCTAATAAACTCCGGAGCCGAGCATCTCGTCATCTGAGGAGTACCAGGCGGCGAACTGGCCGTCTGAGATGCCGCGCTGAGGAGTGTCGAAGAGAATGAATATGCCGGCGGGCCTCTTGATCAGGAACGCGTCCTGGAGAGGCTGGCGGTAACGGATGCGGACCCGGTAGCGACGGATCTCACCGTCCGCCATCGCAAGGTCTGTCCTGATCCAATGAATATCTTGTGGCGCGATCCGTAGGCAGCAGCGTGACAGTCCCTTGTGAGTGTGGCTCTCCCCGACGTAGATGATGTTCCGCGGAACATCCGTGGCGATCACAAAGATGGAGTCCTTGTGTCCTCCGATGTTGAGGCCTTTCCGCTGGCCGATCGTGTAGAACTGCGCGCCGTCGTGCCGTCCGACAATCTTTCCGAACGGATTCTCCTTGTACCGGGTCTTCTTGATGTGCTTTTTCCCGGCTCTGTAGGTTTCGGTCTCGAACTTGATGTCGTCGTACCAGATTGGTTCCGACAATCTCATCAGATCCTCATCGCTCAATTCCGCGATCTTGTTCACATCGAACTCGTTCCGATGTGATAACCGTTCGGTTGGAGAGGATGTGGCTCCGGACCTGTGGCCGCCCGTGGCCTCGTGAACGTGTGGATCGCCGCAGGCGAGACGGGATTGAGAGGGAAGCGCGGAAGCTTCGGAGCCATATTCACTCCAATCGGTCTTTCCCGTAGATTTGGTCACTTCGACAGGTTCAGAGACCGAAAGAGATTGTGGTTGCTGAACTTGCGGGGCACTGAGCTTGTCGGAGTGTCGAGGCGTAGCAGGTTCAGTGACCGAAAGAGATTGTGGTTGCTGAACTTGCGGGGCACTGAGCTTGTCGGAGTGTCGAGGCGTAGCAGGTTCAGTGACCGGACTGTTATTGTCAGTGACCCGCCGGTTGTTGAACGGTTTCCCGCCGGAATCCTCGGAGGTATATTCAGTGATCATCATCGGCTCGCCGGGAGTCTCCAGCAGTGAGGCGAGGGTGTCGTGGACGAAGCGATACTGCTCACTTTGAGCGTAGTAGGCATCATAAACCTCCACCACGTTCCCCTCCGCGGGCTTGAGTTTCTGCTGGAGGAATGTAGGAAGGTCAACCTTGCCGACGAAGCATATTCCTTGGGAATCCTTCTTGTCGGCTGACGGCAGATCCGCCTCACGAGCGATCTCTCTGACCTCCGGCTTGGTAAGGTTCCCGATAGGGAAGAGCGCCTTGCCGAGCTGCTCCTGAGTGAGCTGGCAAAGGAAATAACTCTGATCCTTGTTCGGATCCACTCCTTCCAGAATCCTCCACTGAGGCAGTCCGTCAATCACAACCTGCTTTCCCTCGGCGTCCATCAGCGGAGCCCTGCGGCAATAGTGCCCTGTCGCCACCATGTCGGCTCCGAGTTTCTGAGCGGCCTTGAGGAAAGCGTCGAACTTTATCTCGCGGTTGCACAGCACGTCCGGGTTCGGGGTGCGGCCGGCGGAATATTCATTGAACATGTAGTCCACCACCCTCTGGCGGTACTCCTTTGAGAGATCGACAAAATAGAACGGGATGCCGATCTTCCGCGCGACCAATTCCGCCACGAAGCGATCCTCCTCCCATTCGCAGTCGCCGTGCAGCGTCGCGTCCGCGTCGTGCCAGTTCTGCATGAACATGGCAAACACGTCATAACCCTGCCGCTTCAGCAGCAGAGCGGCGACACTGGAGTCAACTCCTCCCGAGAGGCCTACACAGATTTTCATAAAGTAACCTCATCTCCGGCAAGCCGGCGGCCGCTTGCCAATAAACGCTTGCCCGTTAAAAAAAAGTGACTGCCCGCCATGGGTCACCTGCGATGCCTTCGCAGCAAGCGGTGGAATGCCCTCGCGCAAAGGTGAGTGCAAATTTACTCAAATGCTTGAATATGCACAATTTTTGCTAACTTTGAAAACTTATGTATAAAGACCACTGAATATGAGAACAGTAAAACTGGACATCAACTATACTGAATATTCCTCCATCGATGAGATGGAACCTCAAGACATAGAACTCGTGAATGCCGCGATCGAGGCGCGGAGGGGTTCTTACGCACCGTATTCCACATTCAATGTCGGAGCCGCTCTTCGTCTGGAAGACGGCACAATCGTGAAGGGTGCCAATCAGGAGAACGCGGCCTATCCGTCGGGACTTTGTGCAGAGAGGACCGCGATGTTCGCCGCCAGCGCCAACAACCCGGGCAAGGCTATGCTTTCACTCGCCATTGTCGGTGGCTTCAACGGCACGCTGAGCGAGACTCCATGCTCGCCTTGCGGCGCATGCCGTCAGGTGATGGCCGAGTACCAGACTTTGTCCGGCCATGCGATGAGCGTGATCATGTACGGAACGAAGAAAACGTGGAAATTTGACAAAGTGGACGACATCCTGCCATTCATTTTTGACAGTTTCAACGAAAAGTAGTATATTTGCAGTCAGGGAAAGTCGTACACGACCAGCTCCCTCCAAATTCCCCCAGGGCCGGAAGGCAGCAAGGGTAGGAGGTCGTAGCGGTGCGATGTACTAAGCTTTCCCTTTTTTTGTGCTCTTTTTTGAATATCCAGGATCCCGCTCCCGGCGCTTCGGCGGGCTCGGTTATCGGCGAACCCAGTAGCCGACAGGCTCCTGGAAGGAGCAGGCTCGGCGGCTGGCCGGGTCGGAGAGTCTGTTGTCGAAGTACCGAACCGCGGAAGGTTTAGATCACGCGCATCTTGGCGTATTTCAGGAGCAGGAGTTTCTCGCCGTAGGAGTCGAAGGCGATCCTGGCCTTGAGGTCGGGGGCGGCGCCGGTGATCTCAAGGATCTTGCCTGGGCCGAAACGGTTGTGCTCGATCCGCTGGCCGGTCTTGAAGTCGGTCATCGGAGCCGGGACAAAGTCGGCGTCAGAGATCTTCGGAGGGAGAGGACGGTTGCGCAGGGTCTCGATCCTGGAGGCTGTCGGGCTGGCCGCAGAGGTCTGCCTGCTCTCGTACCTGACACTGCCGGAAGAACCGTAGGGATTGCCTCCGCCCATTCCGAATCTGTTGGCAGGGCGGCCATTGCCTCCGGAGTACCTGCCTGAGCCTGTGCCATGGCTGCCGCCGAGCCTGCCTGAGCCTGTGCCATGGCTGCCGCCGAGCCTGCCTGAGCCTGTGCCGTAATCGCCGCCGAGCCTGCCTGAGCCTCCGCCGAGCCTGCCTGAGCCTCCGCCGTAATTGCCTCCGGAGTACCTTCCTGAACCTCCGCCTGAGAAGCGGTCGGAGCCATGACCGGAACCGAATCCGCGCGAGCCGAAGCCACCGAAGCCAGGGAAGTCGTCATCGGTGGTGGAATCCGCGAAGTCGTCGTTCCTCAGAGGATTGGCGACATATTCAGAATCAATCTCCTTGATGAAGCGGCTCGGGGAGTTGGACTCGTGCTTGCCGTTGCGCATCCTGGTGTTGGCGAACGAGAGGCAGACGGCCTTCTTGGCGCGCGTCATCGCAACGTAGAAAAGGCGGCGCTCCTCCTCGATGTCGGCAGGGGAGGCCAGCATGCCTCCGGTCGGGAACAGATTCTCCTCCAGGCCGGCCACATAGACATAGGGGAACTCAAGACCTTTGGCCGAGTGCACAGTCATAAGGGCGATCTTGTTGTTGGTGTCCTCCTCGTCCTCCACGTCCACATTGGAAAGCAGGGAGATGTTCTCCAGGAAATCTCCCAACGTGAACACAGGGTAACTGACCTCCGTGTCCTCCTCGGCTTCTCCCTCGACGATGAGGTCGCGGAGATATTCATCCCTCCTTTCCTCGATGAAATGGGTGACACTGTTGATGAGTTCCTCGATGTTGGAGGCTCTGGACTGAGCCTCGATGGACGGGTCGTTCTTGTGGAAGGCGTACAGGCCGCAGGCGTTGGAGATGCCCGTGGCAAGCTCGTCGGCGTTGGTCGAGGCCACCTTCGACGCGAATCCGTCGATCATCTCACAGAATGAGCGGATCTTCGCGACGGCGGCCTGCTTTAGGCCGAACTCGGCGAACCTTTCTGAATATGCCGCCTTGAACAGCGAGCATTTCAGGTCGAAAGCCAAGGCTCCCAGGGCGTTGAGTGATGTCTCGCCGATGCCCCTGGACGGTGTGTTCACTATCCTCTTGAAGGACTCGTCGTCGTTGACGTTCACGACCAGTTTCAGGTAGGCCATCATGTCCTTGACCTCGGCTCTGTCGAAGAAGGAGTTGCCGGAATAGATCATGTAGGGAAGGTTCCTCTTCCTCAAAGCCTCCTCCAAGGCCCTTGACTGGGAGTTCGTCCTGTAGAGGATGGCGAAATCCTGGTACCGGGCATGGTCGGACTGCATCCTCTCCACAATCCCGGAGGCGATGGCGACGGCCTCGTCCTGCTCCGACCAGCTTTTCAGCAGTCGGATCTTCTCACCTTCCTCGCCGACGGCCACACATGTTTTCGGGATTCTGTTCTCATTCTTGGCTATCAATGAGTTGGCGGCGTTCACGATGTTGGCCGTCGAGCGATAGTTCCTCTCAAGTCGGAAGATCTGACTCTCGGGGAAGTCCTTTTTGAAATTAAGAATATTCTCGATCTTGGCCCCGCGGAATGCGTAGATGGACTGCGAGTCGTCGCCGACCACGCAGAGGTTCCGGTGCCTCTCGGTCAACTTCTTCAGGATCAGGTACTGGGCGAAGTTCGTGTCCTGATACTCGTCCACGAGAATGTAGTCAAAGCGGGCGGCGATGGCCTCCTTCGCCTCGGGAAAGTCCCGAAGCAGGATGTTCATGTTCAGTAATATGTCGTCGAAGTCCATCACTCCCGAGTTCTTGCACTTCTCGGCGTAGCGGGAGTAGATGTCGCATATTCTTGGCTTGCGTGCGTGGGTGTCGTTGATGATCGCCTGCTGGTTGTTCCGATAGGCGGCGGCGGTGATGAGGTTGTTCTTGGCCATGGATATTCTTGAAAGGACATCCTTCGGCTTGTAAACCTTGTCATCCAGCCCGAGTTCCTTTATGCAGGCCTTTATGCCGCTCACCGAATCGCTGGTGTCGTAGATGGTGAAAGTGGAAGGGTAGCCGAGCAAGGCGGCATATTCCCTTAGAAATCTTATGAATATGGAGTGGAAAGTCCCCATGTAGAGCCTTCTGGCCTTCCTTTCCCCGACCATCACGGCGATTCTTTCCTTCATCTCGCTGGCCGCCTTCTTCGTGAAGGTCAATGCCATGATCCTCGCCGGATCACATCCCCTCTCAAGAATGTAGGCGATCCTGCTCGTCAACACTCTTGTCTTCCCGGATCCCGCACCAGCCACAATAAGCACCGGTCCGTCCACACTGCCGACCGCCTTCTTCTGCTCGGCGTTCAGCCCTTCAAAAATAGCGCTTTCTTTCTTTTCCATAACGGGTACGAAATTACGGAAAATTTCCCAATAGTAAGTACTAAGTAATCCTGAAATATGAAGCCTGCGCCAAGGAATGTCTTTCCGCCGGCATAGTGCCGTTTGTCTTTATCATTACAGATGACCGGATGTTTTAGTAATGTTGAAAAAATAAGTTGCGTCAATCGATAAAATTGAACACATAGAATCACCCTGAACATCATATTGTGCAAACCACAGGCACGCAAGAATGGCTATGGTAATGCTGGGAGGCCATAGTGTGTGGCTGACCCCCATATCCCGAGGGAGGGTCAGCCACGGTGATAGTGGATTGAATACCGCTGGTGGCGTTTTATCGTGTCCGTGGTTTGTAAATGATTGGCATTCTTTGCGGATAATGCCCTTAAGTAATGTTGAAAAAAAATAAGTTGCGTCAATCGATAAAATTGAATCACCCAGAACATCTATATATTTAAAGTGATGCAGGTTATTTTTTACATTTCACTTAATTATTTTAGAGGTCTTCAGAATTGGCCAGATAACCTCGGATATTTCCTCTAAAAAACAGTTTCTTTCTTATGTGACGGGCGTAAAAATCGCAGATTTTTATGTAAGCTTGAGAAACACATGTCTGGCGGCGCAGGAAATAATTATGCTGAATGTGAAAAAAGAGATATATTTGGTGAAAAATAGAGGAGTATGTACATGAGAAGATCTGATTTGTTGACTTGCGTGGTGGCGGCATTGATGTCACTGATGCTGGCAGGGTGCCACAGAAGGCCTTTGACGATGATTGTGGGTACGTACACTGACGATTGTGCGAGCAGAGGTGTTTACAGCTACTTTTTTGATCAGGAGAAAGGTATCCCGGTCGGCGATAGAGGTGAAGATAGGTTTGTGGAGGCTCCAGGAGCATTAGGTCTGGTCGAGATGAGGAATCCGTCTTATCTGACGTTGTCCGCTGACGGGAATTATGTCTATGCGGTGAGTGAGGTCGGCGACAGTTCAGCTTCGGCTGTCACGTTACGGCTTGACAGGAAAACCGGTGCGATGCAGTTGTTGGGCAGTGAACTGACTGACGGAAAGGATCCGTGCTACATTTCGACAAATGGCAAGGTCGTGATGACCGCCAACTACTCGTCCGGGAGCGTCACAGAGTTCCCTGTCGGCGATGACGGAGTCCTGCGGCCTCACGATTTCCTTTACGAGACAGGTTTAGGTGGCCCGGACAGCACACGCCAGGGTCTTCCTCATGCACATTGCGCACAGTTCAACGCCGCAGGAACAGAACTGTATGTTTCAGAGTTCAGCGCGGATGTCGTGGCAAGATACGATGTGGCTACCAGGCAGTGCAAACGCATTCAACTGCCGTCGGATTTCGGTCCAAGGCACATAATCCTTAATTATGGTGAAGACAAAGCTTATGTCTTAGGGGAATTGTCGGGGAGGATCGCTGTCATTGACACAGAATCCGATAGTGTCATCCAGACCGTGTGCGCTGACACTGTCCACGCCAGAGGCAGCGCTGACATTCATCTTTCTCCCGACGGGAAATACCTCTATGCCAGCAACAGACTTCAGAATGACGGAATCGCGATTTTTAAGGTCAATGCTGAAGGAACGTTGACTTATGCCTGCTACCAGAGCACAGGAGTCCACCCAAGGAACTTCAACATCACTCCGAACGGAAAGTTCCTTCTGGTCGCTTGTCGTGACAGTGGCTGCATCCAGATTTTCAGACGCGACCTCAGAACGGGTCTTCTTTCTGACACCGGGCGCACCATCGTCCTTGACAAACCCGTCTGCATCGTGTTTGTTTAAACAGTATCGCCAGGAGTGTAAAAGCTGATGCTAAGAAGCTGTTTTGAATTGTTTGTCTGAAGTTTTTTTCACCTCAAAGAACATTTCTAACAATTCAAGACAGCTTCTTACTTTAGACTTTTGCCGTTGGAATGCTATTGCTTATACGCGGTTTCCTTCACTTGACAATTTCCTTCACCTCCCAGTTTCCTTCGTCCAGAAGGACTTTCCACGCGGTCCTGTAGGCATCCACGCAGCCGGTAGGCACGTAAAGGGTCTTCACCTTATCTTTAGGGCCGACCCTATTCGCTCCTGTGTTTGCTTTAATCGCAGCAGGAGTCGTGCCCAGACAGGTAATCGTGGTAAGCTTAGACGTACCGGAGATGCAGTCGGCAGAAAGCGTCTTTACACTGGCAGGAATGGTGAGCGACTCGATGACTGAGTTCTCGTATAGGGCCCATCCCCTAATGGTAGTAGTACCATCTAGTATCGTGTAATCGCTGCCGCTTCCGCCGTTAAGCACCATAAGAGTGGTCATAGCGAAGTCGTAAAGAGCACCCTTATCATCATTCTTGAAAGAATTGTTACCCGGAGCCACTTCCCAGACCATCTTGTCACATCCATTCGACGGACTCCCGGCTATCTGCGTAAGGGAGGCAGGCACGACTATCTTAGTATAGTCACTGTAGGCAAAAGCTCTATTATTAATCTGAGTTATACCCTGCGGAAGGCGGAATTCAGAGACATTCTTGATGCCATTTTCGCGATTGCTTCCTCCACAAAAGCCTTCATAGACTTTGTTATTATCCAGTCCTTTTATCGTACTAAACCAAGCGGTGGTCTCGCTTAAATCAAGGGTAATCTGACTGTTAGATTCGAGGTTAAGACTTCTGGTAGCCTCCATAATCTGCTGAAACACATCTTCCCTAAGATGAGCACTTGAAGGCATAGTCACCTTAACTGAAGTCTGTGCCGTCTTTATCCAGTCCACATCGAGCTCTCCTTCTAATCCATCTACATACAATCTAGTAGCATCGAGTTCTAGTTTAGTTACAGGGAAAGTAACCATAGTTCCAGGCTCAACCAAGAGTCCGCTCTTCTTCTTTAGCTCAGCGCCTCCACCTGTGCAATTGATGGAGAACTTAAGATTCGATAGCGTCTTCTTCCCCGGAAGCGGAATCACCATCAATATCTCGGTAGGTTTATTCGCGTCCGTACTAATCTTCAAAGGATTTTTCATCGACATTCTGAAATTACCCACATTATAGGCATTCTGAAGCGACTGCCACTTCCCGTCTTTATAGTAAGTGAATCCTCTCTTTGATAGTCCATCAGCACTGAGCACGCAAGAGTGCGCCTCAAGCCCTTCTTCGGCCCAAACCTGGAGCTTTATCACTGCTCCGGCGTATTTGAAATCGACATTTCTATTAGTTCCTACACCATACATAGGAAGCGGGAGTTTCTCCCCCATTACATCTTCGTAATACTGAGTAGTCGGAAAATCCACATAGAAATAGCCGTTTCCGCCATCAGGTTTACAATACTCTGCCGGGTAGAAGGCGAAGAACTCCTCGTCGCCCGTAATCCTCTCCTCACCGCTGCTGTAAGTAAACCTTCCCACATTAGAGCCTGCGGCTTCATCGGCCAATCGGTACACTCCATAAGTGCTTGGATACGTCGCCTTAGGGGAAGACGCATTCTCGGTGTGGTTTCGAGAGACTTGAATGCCTATCTCGTCTCCCTTCATCCAATTCACTTTCAATCCGTCGAGCGCGGTTTTCGTATTCACGTCGTCAATGCAGGCTGTGAAATCCACGCTTTCCGTACCAGGTGTAAGCGCCTCATTTTTCGTACAGTTCGTAAGACCAACCATGCCAGCGAACACACCACATGCTAAAAATAACCTTTTCATGCTTCGACGACAATTAATTCCAATCCGCATCAACTGCATTCAAGTCATCAAGACCCTCCCGGTTTGACACAGGCCCCGAGGTGGCAAAACAATGCTGCGCTTCCATGCAGATAATCTCCAACGTCGGAGACTCATAATTTAATTCTTTCATTTCACTACTAACTGTTTACATTAAAAAAAGCTTGCGAAGATAGAAAAACAAATCGTAACCGCCAAAAGTTTTGTAATAATTATGTATTTTTATGAATTCAAATTTGGGAATAATCCTGAATGAATGAACATTCCATCCGTCTCATCTGGTTCCGACAGGAATCTATCCTCGAGACAACGAGTGAGCAAAGAGCTTGTTGCGGAAGTGTATGGAAACTATGATGAGGGATGTCAGCAATTCCGGCACAGGAATGGCAAGCCACAATCCTTCTGTCGCTATCTCTGTAAGGAATGTGGCGAAACCAATTTTAGCCATGTTGCCTATGTTGCGCAGAGTAAGAGGCAAGGAAGTGATGCTCATTTTCAAACAATAGAACTTCAGTGAGGAAGAGAACCAGATAAACAGCCTGTCGAGTACAATATTGGTGATGGCTCCTGCCACCTGTGTCCACATGGCATATCGTGGCGAACCGTCAAGACGGACAAGCATCATGCCCACGCATTGCAAGAAAAGGAAGGCCATGCCCGGCAATATTCCCGACAGATGGTCGATGGCAAGGCCTTCCAGTTGCTTACTGCGCCCTAACGCATAGATTATGGCTGTAGGATGGCATAGGCATAGCGCAAATAAAGCCGGATGAGTATGAATGGTTTTACCCAGTCATCTTACCCGGCCTTTCCGTGTATGGTGAAGACCCTCCGATGAGGATTACAAAACTCCTCTTCGATTAATTTTCTTTTTATTAACATACCGGCAGCGGGAACAGATCCTATGGGCAGCCAGCGCGCAAGGCGGCAAGATGGGTTTTGTGACCGTCAAGGTTGCAAAACGATGGGAACGGATATTGGGATTGGCTGATATTCGAGATTTGAGTGTTGGACTGTTGCAATTGTCGGGAACGGTTATCGGCTATGCGGGTGTCTGTGGCGCTGTTCGCTGCTCCTTACGCAATGAAGAAAACTGTAATGTGGAACAAGCATCTTGACTGCATGGCCTTCGGGTGACTATGGCCGTTCCTGCCAATTACAAGACGATAGCGATGAACTGTGCGCGTTTTCTATGGGTGCAGCCCTCTCCTAAGTGTGCCTACATATTCATGATTCCTATGAATGTCTGTTTTCCATTAAGGTTTTATTAGGGTTTTGCGGAAACTTGGAAGCTGTTTTGAATTGTTTGTTTGAAGATTTTTTCACCTCAAAGAACATTTCAGACAATGAGTCCACTTGAAAAAGTCTTTTTTTGAAAAATATGTGCCACACAGGTGCTTCCAACGGGGGTAAAAAGTGGCGAATGGCACTTTTTCAAGTGGACTCAACAATTCAAAACAGCTTCCATGGGAAAAAACGGAAAAAGAACCGCCCCTGAAAGTCCGCACAGGAAAGCCAATGACAACAACTGCAATATGATTTCGGAATTGCTTGGATAATTGCTATATTTCCTCTAAAAAACTGTTTCTTTCTTATGTGACAGGCGTAAAAATCGCAGATTTTTATGTAAGTTTGCAAGTTGTAATTAAAATGTGATTGCAATAAAGTCAACACTTATTATATGTCAAACATCATCGATTTGAAAAAGGGTCTGGATATTCCGATCAGCGGAGCGGCGGCCCTAGAAGCAAAGAAGACGATCGTGCCTGACACAGTTGCCATCAAACCCACGGATTTCAAGGGGTTGTCCCCGAGACTTCTCGTGAAGGAAGGTGACAAGGTTCTGGCAGGATCCCCTGTTTTGGCAGACAAGCAGCACCAGGACATTCTCCTGACCTCACCGGTAAGCGGAACGGTCGCGGAGATCGTCAGGGGAGAGAAGAGAAAGCTCCTTGCTGTGCTCGTGAAAGCCGACGGCTCCAATGAGGCCGTGGATTTCGGAGCGAAGAACCCTTCCGGCATGAAGGCCGAGGAGGTCAAGGAGACCCTTCTCAAGAGCGGTCTGTGGCCATTCATCATTCAGAGGCCTTATGGAATCATCGCCGATCCGGCTTTGACCCCTAAGGCTATTTTCGTGTCCGCATTCTCGACGGCTCCTCTCGCGGCTGACGCGGAGTTCGCCTTCAAGGATGAGGTTGCCGCGATCCAGGCTGGTGTCACAGCCGTTTCAAAGCTCGCCAAGGTGCATGTCTGCGTGAACAGCGAGGCCTCGGCCTTCGCCAGGCTCACGGACGCCACCGTCCACATGGTGAACGGCAGAAAGCATCCGGCAGGTAATGTCGGCGTGCAGATCAGCCACATCTCTCCGATCAAGAAGGGTGAGACTGTATGGACTTTGTCCCTGCTCGCGCTTGCCGCCATCGGCAAGCTCCTCAAGACCGGCAGGATCGACCTTACCCGCAAGGTGGCCGTCACCGGACCGGTTGTCAAGGACGCTTCCTATGTCGTTACCCTTCCAGGAATGCCTGTCAAGGCTCTCAAGGGATTCTATGACAACAGCGTGGAGACACGTTTCGTCAGCGGCGACGCGCTTTCCGGCGAGAATGTCGGTGAGAACGGCTATCTCGGATTCTTCGACAATCAGGTCACTCTCCTGAAGGAAGGTCGTGAGAGAGAGGTTCTCGGCTGGGCGAAACCGTTCAGGTTCAACCAGTTCAGCTCATCGATGACATATTTCTCATGGCTTTTGCCAAAGAAAAAATACAACATGGACACCAACACCCACGGCGGTGTGCGCGCGTTCGTGGTTTCAGACGTATATTCAAAGGTTCTCCCTATGGATCTGTTCCCTGTCTATCTGATCAAGGCCTGCCTTGCCGGCGACATCGAGAAGATGGAACAGTTCGGAATCTATGAGGTTCTTCCTGAGGACTTCGCCCTGTGCGAGTTCGTGGATCCTTCAAAGAACGACATCCAGGCTATCATCACCAAGGGAATCGACCTCATGATCAAGGAAATGGCTTAAAGGATTATCGCTATGGAAGAAAACACAGTAAAACCAGGCCTTTTTGAAAAAGGCGGTAAGTTGGGGTGGCTGCATTCTACATGGGATGCCTTTGACACCTTCCTCCGCGTTCCTGCGACAGTGACCGCCAAGGGCGCTCATGTCAGGGATGCCGTTGACATCAAGAGGATCATGATCATCGTCGTGCTGGCCGTGGTTCCCGCCGCTCTGTTCGGTATGTGGAATGTCGGCTACCAGCACAATCTCGCAGTCGGAGACCTTCCGGGATTCTGGAACCAGTTCTTCTGGGGACTTCTGAAGGTTCTCCCTCTCTACCTTGTCTCCTACATCGTAGGTCTCGGCATCGAGTTCGCCTCAGCCCAGATCAAGGGCGAGGAGGTCAACGAGGGCTACCTCGTGTCCGGTATGCTGATACCGCTGATCGTCCCTGTGGACGTTCCGCTCTGGATGCTTGCCATCGCCGTGGCCTTCGCGGTCATATTCGGTAAGGAAGTTTTCGGCGGTACGGGAATGAACTTCCTGAACCCGGCTCTCCTCTGCCGCGCCTTCCTGTTCTTCTCCTACCCGAGCGCAATGTCGGGATCAGAGGTCTGGGTGGCGCCACGCTGCGGAGCCGACGCCATCTCCGGCGCCACACCTCTTTCCTACATGTCTGACGGACAGGGCGCTCTTGAGGCGATCAACAATGCCGGCTACAGCTTCTGGAATATGTTTGCGGGAACCATCCCCGGCTCTGTCGGTGAGACTTCCGTGATCGCTATCCTCATCGGTGCCGTCATCCTCATCTGGACCGGTGTCGCAAGCTGGAAGATCATGGTTTCATCCGTGGCTGGCGCCCTTCTCGTAGGCTGGCTCGGCAATGTCGGTGGAGTGACTGACGTTCCTGCTTACTATCAGCTTGTTATGGGTGGTTTCGCTTTCGGTACTGTCTTCATGGCCACCGACCCTGTCACCTCCGCCCAGACCGAGACCGGAAAGTGGATCTACGGATTCCTTATCGGCGCTCTCTGCGTGGTTGTCAGACTCTTCAACCCAGGCTACGCCGAGGGCATGATGCTGGCCATCCTTCTTATGAACACCTTCGCACCGCTGATCGACCACTATGTGACTTCAGCCGCAACGAACAGAAGGGCAAAAAAGGTAACAATCGCTTAATCATCAAGGAATATGAATACTAACGGTAACGCATACACAGTAATCTACACGACGATTGTCGTGACCCTTGTGGCGGCGATTCTCGCCTTCGTGGCAATGACGCTCAAACCAAAGCAGGACGCCAACATCAAGGCCGAGACCATCAGCCAGATGCTGACAGCCGCACAGTTCTTCACAAAGGACGAGTGCAGCGCTATGGGGAACGACAAGGTTCTGGAAGCATATTCACAGAACATCAAGGAAGCCTACACCGTTGACCTCGAAGGTAAGAAGGTTCGTGACCTCTGCACAGATGTCAGGAACATCGAGCTTCAGGATGGTCTCAAGGCTCAGAACAAGAACATCAAGAACGGAAAGGGTGCGGATCTTCCTGTCTATGTCTTCGGCAAGGACGGCAAGACCGTGACTGTCATTCCTGTCTTCGGAGCTGGTCTTTGGGGAGCCATCTGGGGCTATATCGCTCTGGATGAGGATCTTCAGACCATCGTTGGCGCTTATTTCGACCACGATAGCGAGACCCCTGGTCTCGGTGCGAAGATCAAGGACGATCCTGACTTCAGAGCTGAGTTCATCGGCAAGAAGGTCAATCTGGTCTCAGAGCCTGCGTTCGGAATCGTAAAGACAGGCACGGTCGCTGAATCTGAATATTCAGTTGATGCCATCACTGGCGCCACGATGACCTGCAAGGGACTCGGTGAGGCTATGGCTGTGTGGTTCAAGGCCTACACTCCGTTCCTTTCTTCCGCCGCTCCAGCCAGGCAGTGCTGCTCCGGTGACGGTCAGGAGTGCGAAGGCTCCAAGTCTTGCTGCTCCGGTGACGGTCATTGTGACGGTGCCGCCGAGTGTGACGGCCATTGCCAAGACTCTACTGTAACAGAATAAAAAGGAGGAAGTAATATGAATAAAGAACTCAAAGAAACGATTCTTAACCCGATCTTCAAGGGCAACCCTATCACTGTCCTTGTGCTGGGTATCTGCTCCTCCCTCGCTGTAACTGTCGAGCTCAAGGGAGCGTTCGTCATGGCTCTTTCCGTGATCGCGGTGACAGGACTCTCCAGTCTTGTCCTCTCGATCCTGAGAAACACAATCCCTAACCGCGTGCGCATCATCGTGCAGCTGGTTGTGGTGGCCATGATGGTTATTCTTGTCGATCAGTTCCTCAAGGCCTATGCCTACGGGATCGACAAGCAACTGTCAGTCTACATCGGTCTGATCATCACCAACTGTATCGTCATGGGACGTATCGAGGCGTTCGCCCTTGGCAACAAGCCGCTTCCGTCCCTTCTTGACGGACTCGCCAACGGTGTGGGCTACGGCCTCATCCTCGTTGTGGTGGCTTTCTTCCGTGAACTCTTCGGCTCCGGCACCCTGCTCGGATTCAGAATCATCCCTGAAAGCTTCTATGCGGCAGGTTATGTCAACAACGGTCTCGTGATCCTCCCTCCGATGGCGCTGATTCTCATCGGCTGCATCATCTGGATCCAGAGAAGCATCCAGAAGGACCTTCAGGAAAAATAACGACAAAGACAAGTACTGATTATGGAATATTTAAGCTTATTCGTAAAGTCAATATTCGTTGACAATATGATTTTCGCGTACTTCCTCGGTATGTGCTCATACCTGGCGGTATCGAAAAATGTGAAGACAGCTTCCGGTCTTGGTGTCGCTGTTATTTTCGTCCTTCTTGTGACATTGCCGATCAACTATCTTCTGAACAAGTACGTCCTGGCGCCTGACGCATTGATAAAAGGTGTGGATCTGAGTTTCCTCAGCTTCATCATATTCATCGCCGTCATCGCCGCGTTCACGCAGCTTGTCGAGATGATCGTGGAGAAATTCGCTCCGACCTTGTATTCGTCATTGGGTATCTTCCTGCCTTTGATCGCCGTGAACTGCGCCATCCTTGGTGGCTCGCTCTTCATGCAGAACAAGGAATTCGTGAATGTCGGGGAGGCTGCGGTCTACTCGCTCGGTTCGGGAATCGGCTGGTTCCTCGCCATCGTGACGCTCGCCGCGATCAGGGAGAAGATGTCTTACTCCAGGATTCCTGCGGGACTCAGAGGCACAGGTATCACATTCATCACCGTCGGTCTGATGGCTATGGCCTTCATGACCTTCATGGGACTTACAATCTAATAGGAGGCAGTGACTATGTTTTCAACAGTAATTGCAGCAATCATCACAATTGTGGTAGTGACCGTGGTTCTGGTCGCCCTGCTTCTTTTCGTAAAGTTAAAGCTCACTCCTGACGGAACCGTCAAGATTGACATCAACAATGGCAAGAAGACTCTTGACGTTCCTCAGGGAAGCGACCTTCTCCACACTCTCGCCGACCAGAAGATTTTCCTTCCTTCCGCCTGCGGCGGAAAGGCGAACTGCGGTCAGTGCAAGGTTCAGGTTCTTGAGGGTGGCGGAACCATCCTTCCTACCGAGACCGGCTTCTTCAGCCGCAGGCAGATCAAGGACGGCTACCGTCTCGGTTGCCAGGTAAAGGTGAAGGAGAACATCAAGATCCAGGTTCCTGAGTCAACGCTAAGCGTTCAGAAGCTTGAGTGCGAGGTCATCTCCAACAAGAACGTGGCCACCTTCATCAAGGAGTTCACCGTGAAGCTTCCTGCGGGAGTTCACCTCGACTTCAAGTCCGGCGAGTACATCCAGATCGACATCCCTGCCTACGACCTTGACTTCTCGACGATCGATGTTGACGATGTTTACAAGGCAGACTGGGAGAGGTACGGATTCTTCGGCATCAAGGCCAAGAACGAGGTGCCTACTGTCAGGGCTTACTCCATGGCCTCTTATCCTGCCGAGGGTGACATCATCAAGTTGAATGTCCGTATCGCGACTCCTCCGTTTGACAGGAGCCAGCCTAAGGGTGTCTTCAAGATGCTGCCTGTTCCTCCGGGAGTCGGCTCATCCTATGTGTTCACCCGCAAGCCAGGCGACAAGGTTTGGATCTCAGGTCCGTTCGGCGAGTTCCTTCTTCCGAAAAATGATCCTGATTCTCAGGAATATATCTTCGTGGGTGGTGGCGCCGGCATGGCTCCTCTCAGAAGCCACATCATGCATCTGTTCAAGACCCTCAAGACCAGGAAGGAGGTTCATTTCTTCTACGGTGCCCGCAGTCTTGTCGAGGCGTTCTACCTTGAGGACTTTGCCGAGATCGAGAAGGACTTCCCGAACTTCCACTTCCATCTGGCTCTTGACCGTCCTGATCCTGCCGCTGATGCGGCTGGAGTCAAGTACACGGCCGGCTTTGTCCACAACGTGATGTACGAGACCTACCTCAAGGATCACGACGCTCCGGAGGACATCAAGTACTTCATGTGCGGACCTCCAATGATGGTCGCTTCCGTCAACAAGTTGCTTGACAGCCTTGGAGTGCAGCCTGAGAGCATTCTGTACGATAACTTCTCGTAATCGAGACCTTGTACCACTAAAGGGAGTTGGCCTAAAAAGTCAACTCCTTATTTTTTTTACCCCCAGTCACTTCGTGACAGCCCCGGTGGGGCACTGGGGACCGTATTCCCCAGACCCCTTGCGTCGCTTCGCACTGCGTGCGCTTTACATTCAAACCCCCAGTCACTTCGTGACAGCCCCGGGGGGCACTGGGGACCGTATTCCCCAGACCCCTTGCGTCGCTTCGCTCCTGATTATTTATTAATATATCGGTCATAGATTGTGTGGTATATTCAAAGATTGTTAAATTTGCGGCATGATTGACAAGAAAGTACAGATGATGGATGCCGGGATGGTGCTGTTCACGAGCGAGAAACCGTTCGGGACGGTACTGGGAGGCATCAAGGTAGAATTGACAAAACTTGGTGATGTGAAAAGATCCAACGAGATATTACCTGAGGATCTTCCTGACACAACGGGGGAGTGCGACCTGTTTGTGGACTGGTCGTCACCTATGCGATGGCGCGCGATTTCCTGCCGCTTGGAGGATGCCGGGCTTGTCGGGCACAATTCCGATGGAGAAGAAATCCGGCGTTATGCGCTTTGTCTTAAGGAAGGTGACAAGAACAGGAAAGGCAAGGTCGCTCTTGTTCTGCTCCTCGCCGTGATATTCATTGTTCTGGGAATATCAGGCATAGACGGAATCCCGGGAGTATTCACTGCCGCGCTTGGATTGGTTGCTTCCGTCGCCGTTGTGATCTTTGCTTTACGGCCAAGCGTCAAGGCTCAAATAGCGGTCAGGAATCTTCTTGAGTCAGTGCATGGGGCGAAGTGAGGTGTGCCTTGATTTTACGTTTTGAGGTATGATTTGACTGGATTTCAGAGAAAATGCTCTGGTTAAAATAAAAACAACATAAAAAATCGTTTCAAATTGTTGTTTTATTTAAAAGAATTTGTATATTTGACGTGAAGTTTTTCATAGTTTAAGTTTAGGTTAAGTAGCGGGGTGATCGCAGTGACTGCGATTGCCCCGTGAATTTTTACCAAGACCTGTCTGTGACCCGCAAATGGAGGCGTTATATTTACATATTCATAAAAGAAACAGAAATTTATGTTTTTTATAGAAAACTATTTTTCTTTCTTTTGATTATTTACGTTCTGTCGCCATACTTTTGCAGACGGACCGCAACGGTGCGGACCGTTAATTTTATCAACTATGAAGAATTCTATCAGAATCCTCTTGAAGGTCTCGGTGGCCGGAATGATGGCATTGGCCGCTTCGACCCTATCCTGCAACAAAATTCCTTCCGGAAGTGCCCAGGGCTCCTTAAGCTGGAATTTCTCTTCCCGGGTCTTTACACGATCTGTGGTTGACCTGCCGGACACGGATGCGTTCATCCTTACGGTGAAAAACTCTGCCGGTGATGTGCTTTATGAGGGAGCCTATGGCGACTCTCCGGAATCGATGCTGGTCAACCCCGGAAGCTACACTGTCAAGGCTGTCTCGCGGACTTTCCTCAAGCCTGAGTTTTCCGCTCCTCAGTTTGGAGACGAGCAGGTTGTCGTCGTGAAGTCCGGAGCAAACACCAAAGCTCGGTTGAATTGCTCGCAACTCAATTCCGGCTTGCGTCTGAAACTGGATCAGAAGTTCAAGTCCACTTATCCGAACGGCTCCGTGACGGTCTCGTCATCGGAAGGAGATCTCAAATACAGCCAGACGGAAAAGCGTGTCGGCTATTTCAAGCCTGGAAATGTCTCTGTGGCGTTGAACGATGGCACGTCCACAAAAGTGCTGCTGTCCCGATTTCTGGAGACTTGCGAGGTCTTGACATTGGGAATATCATGTCCGTCGGCCGAACCGCCAAAGCCGGGAGAGTCCGGTAGCCTTTCCATCACTGTTGACACGAGCCGTGTCTGGAACAGCTTTGAGTATGAGATCGGTTCCGGACAAGGAGCGGATCCAGGCACGACACAGGCCACGGCGTACAGCGTGGGACAGGCCAAAGAGCATGTCGGTGAGAAAGGAGTGTGGGTGTGCGGCTATGTTGTCGGAGGAGATCTGTCTTCCGCAAAGGAAGGCATTTCCTTCACGGCTCCGTTCTTGTCCATGACCTGCATCGCTATCGCGGCGCGTTCCTCCGTGACCACCAAGAGCTCTTGCATGTCGGTGAAACTGCCGAAAGGTGACATACGGGCAGCTATAAACCTGGCGGATCATCCGGAACTTGTCGGCAGGAAGATTTACCTTAAGGGAGACTTGATCGCGGCCTATTTTGGCATCCCGGGTATTGAGAACATCACCGAATATGTTTTGAGTAAGCGTTAACCAAATAATAGTCTTTTATGAAAATCAAACTGAACAGGACGGCGTCTGCCGTTGTGCTTGCCTTGCTTTGTCCGATCTCCGGGCTTTCGCAAGAGAAAACAGTGCCTGGAACTTGGGAATTCGGACTTGGCGGAGCTGCCATGAACATCACAAGGGCCACAGTGTCGAACTTCCGTCAGACACCAGGAGGAGACTACATCTTCAATTTGGATGAAAAGCTGCTTTATGGCGGGATTGAGATCTACTCTGCCATTGAACTGAACAGATGGCTGTACGCCGATCTTCAGGGTACCCTCGGTTTGGCGAGATACAATGATGCCGAAAAGGAGAGGCAAGGATATTCATTGATGGTCAGTCCAGGGATCCAGATCAGGCCGTTCCGGAAAAGCGAGTGGATCCAGCCCTACATCAGGCTCGGAGTCAACCTCTACCATAAGAATTTTCCTACGTCTTATTTCGGACAGTTCAATGGTGATGTCACCAAGGAGGCCTTTTGGAAGGCGGAGGATGCATGGAACAAAGGCCACACGTTTGATACGGACACGTTCTTTCCCGTATCAGCCGGGATCGGAGTGATCGGTTGGATTAGCAATAAGGTGGGGATGCATATTCAGGGACAGTACAACCGCTCGCTTGGTACGGACGGAGTCAATTTCGCTCAGGTCTCCGCCGGGATTGTGCTCAGGTTGGGCGGTGCGGACAAGCATAAGGCTTCAGCTGACCGCTATGTCCCCAGACACCTTGATGACTATGCCGCTCTTTATCCGCAAAAGGTTGTCGAGAAAGAAGTCGTGCGTGAGGTTCCTGTGGAGGTGGTTCGTGAGGTGATCAAGGAGGTACCTTCGGAGAAAACTCTTGCCGAGATGATGGGCAATGTGAACTTTGACTTTGACAAGGCCACCATCACTGCTGATTCTCAGTTTGTTCTGGATGAGATCGCCAATACTTTGGCCCGGTTCACGGACACAATGTTTCTGGTCGCGGGCTACACGGACGCGAAAGGGTCCGATGAGTACAATGAGGAACTATCCAGAGCCCGGGCCAAGGCTGTCTATGAGGCTCTTCTTCAAAGGGGAATCCAGTCATCCAGACTTTGTTACAAGGGATTTGGCAAACGTGTCGCCCTTGTGCCAGAGTCGGCCACGGATGAGCAGCGCCGGGGTGACCGCAAGGTCGTTCTCGAAAGGGTGACGTCGGAGTCACTATGGAATTATCTTAACCAACATAAATAATATTCATTCATGAAAAATCGAATCAGATTATTGGTCGCGGCGCTCGTCGGGGCGTCGGCGCTGGCCGCCTGCAACTCACTTGAGGTGACAATGCCGGTCGGACCGCAGGGGGAACAAGGCGTTCAGGGTGTTCCCGGTAAGGATGGACTGTCGGCCTATGAACTGTGGGTCAAGGCTATACAGGAAAAACAAATTGATTACTCCGGCCCGGTTGACATCAACCACTTCTTCCTTTATCTAAAAGGGAAAGACGGCACGGATGGCAAGGACGGCGTTAATGGCAAGTCGGCTTATGAGATGTGGCAGGAATATGTGGCCACAGGTGTGGACGATCCGCACAATCCAGGGACTCCATGGGACAAATCCAAGACTTCTATGGCGGATTTCTATTGGTTCCTTTCCGGCAATGACGGGACGGACGGCCTTATACCTTACATCAAGGATGGCAACTGGTGGATAGGTGACAAGGATACCGGAATACAGGCACGTGGAGAAAAGGGTGAAAAAGGTGACAAGGGGCAGGATGGTGTGGATGGCCTTTCCGCCTATGAGCTCTGGGTAAAGGCCATCGAAGAGAAGACGATAGAGTACACCGGCACGGTGGACATCGCTCATTTCTTCATCTACATGAAAGGTAAGGATGGAGCGGACGGAAAGGATGGCGACGATGGCCGGACTCCTTACATCAAGGACGGAAACTGGTGGATCGGAGACAAGGATACCGGAGTACAAGCACGTGGAGAAAAGGGTGACGCGGGAAGTGATGGCAAGGACGGAGCCGATGGCAAGGATGGCAAAGACGGAGCCGACGGCAAGGATGGCGTTGACGGAACCGACGGAACCGACGGGCTGTCAGCCTATGAGCTTTGGGTGGCCGATGTGACGTCCCCTTATGGGCTTGACGATCCTAAGAATCCTGGAAGCAAATGGAACCCGTCGAAAACCTCCATCGCTGATTTTTATGAATATCTCCGTGGTTCTGTCGGAGACAAAGGAGCCGATGGCAAGGACGGCGTTGACGGCAAGGATGGCGCGGATGGTAAAGACGGTGCCGATGGCAAGGATGGCGCTGACGGGAAATCGGCATATGATCTTTGGAAACTGTATGTGTCCTCGGGCGTGGAGGATCCACATAATCCTGGAACCCAATGGGATAAATCCAAAACGACGATGGCTGATTTTTATTGGTTCCTGACTGGGGATGATGGCGCAGATGGCTTGATTCCATATATAAAAGCAGGGCATTGGTGGATCGGCGAAACGGACACGGGTGTCGCGGCCAAGGGAGACAAAGGCGATAAAGGCGACAAGGGCGATGCCGGAGCCGACGGCAAGGATGGCCTGGATGCTTATGAGATGTGGAAGACTTATGTCAGGCAGACAATCGCTGCCGGAGGTGTTGTGGCCGATCAGAATGGCAACGTGATCACTCTGTCGGATCTTTCTATCCTGAAATTCTTCCAGTACCTGACCGGTAAGGCTGGCGCCAAGGGAGACAAGGGAGATGCCGGAATTGACGGTGCGGATGGCAAGGATGGTCTTGTGCCGGAAGTCAATCCGAAGACAGGGGAATGGATACTTGTCGATAAGGCTGCCAATGATACTGTTTTCACGCACATCACGGCGAAGGGACAGGATGGCAAGGACGGTGCTGACGGACAGACTCCATACGTGGGTTCGAACGGCAACTGGTGGATCGGTGGCGTCGACACGGGAGTCAAGGCCAAGGGAGAGAAAGGTGACACCGGAGCGTCAGGCTCGGACGGCAAAGACGGTGCTGACGGTAAAGACGGAACCGATGGCAAAGACGGAGTGGATGGTTCGAACGGCAAGTCGGCCTACGAACTTTGGGTGGCCGACGTGACATCCATGTCAGGTCTGGAGGATCCTAAGAACCCTGGAAGCAAATGGGATCCGACCAAGACATCCGTGGCTGATTTCTATGAATATCTTCGCGGTGCCACAGGTTCCAAGGGTGATTCGGGTGCCGACGGAGCGGATGGAAAAGACGGTGTGGACGGTAAGGATGGTGCCGACGGAGCGGATGGAAAAGACGGAGCGGACGGTAAGGATGGTGCCGGCGGAGCAGCCGGAAAGTCAGCCTATGAACTCTGGAAAGAGCTGGTACTCAGTGCATCTGGCCTTGATAATCCAGACAACGGAGTCTATGACAAGACCAAGTACCCGAAATGGCCGAAGACAGCTGTCTCCTTGAGCGATTTCTTCAAGTACCTGCGAGGAAGTAACGGAGAGCCGGGAGTGACTTTGACCGCCATAGACACCTTGTACGTTGAAGAGGCTGATTGGGACAAGTACAACGTGGCTCCGGTAAGGGCTCTCGCGAAAGTGAAAATGGTGGGAACTGTCAAGGACACGACGTATGAATATGTCAACCCATATTCCGGAGGGTGCGCCCTGATTGTTTCCGGTCCGGGACCTGTCGTGATTCCGAACTGTACGGTCAGCTTCAAGGATCAGCTGGGCAATTCCTACACCAAGACTTCGGATGCGTCAGGGTACATCTACTTGACCCGTGACGAACTTCCGGACTGGCATTCCGGATGTCCTTCAATCCAGGATCTGTCCGCCAGAACAAAACCGTCAGGTTTTTCCTATGGAGGAAAAAACATCACGGATGACGGAATGATCGCCGCGACATGCGGAGTGCCTTACAAGGTTGAAGTCAACATCAATATGCTGGGATCCGAATGGATCAGAGAAAGCGTGTACGCTGATTATGAGATAGTAAGAACGGTGGAGGGAGTTGGTGAAACTTCATGGAACGGCGTGAGATTCCCTGAAGCCAACGTGGATGGGACCGGTTACTATCTTTACAGAAGTCTTGGCGACATGAACCGGCTCAGAAAAGTCAACTTCTCTTCCTTTGTGTCAATTGGAGACTATGCTATCGGAGACCATTTCATGAAAGTCATGAATCCCGGTGTCGAATGTGAATGGGACAGACCGGTGGGAACAGAACCGAGCACAATGACGAAGCAGTTGTCTTTCGGAGATGGTGAGGAACCGCGTCAGGTGTCAGTTAATCATTTGCCTGTGAAGAAGGATCATTACGATACAGAGTATTGTCTTCCGTTGCTTGACTACGGCCAGCAGTGTGTGTCGTCAACCAAGACCGTCATCCCGGAATATTGTGGGATCGGCGCGTTGAATGTGACCGCCTTGAAAGGAGGAAGCGGAGAGGAAGAGTTCACCAGCTATAACGGAAAGCTTGTCATGTCTGATGACGGCACGTCAAAGGTTCCTGTCAACAAGACAAACTATGAGCTGATCCTTGGACAGACCTCTTTCAGTTTTAGTTTTGACTATTCCACCTTTGGTCATGTTTACATCAGTAAAGCTTATTACGATTCCATGACGGACACTTACAGGTTTAAAAGGTATGATTCTATGATGGAGTATATCTCGGCCACGGGTCTGTCTGTCAGCAAAACCTATATAGGAGGTCTTGAAAATTCGGGAACCCTTGCGGGAGTGAAAATCAGGAACAGTGTACTCATTTACTTCTCTGCTCAGGATGGCGCCATCGTCGAACTTCCTCCGAGCATTATCAGAAATGTCTATGACAATTTCACCATAGAGATTCCGATGTTCTCATTTAAGGATGTGTTTTATGGAAGTTCGAAAGGAACCTTCAGCTACGATGAATCAAACCCTTATGTGGCATCGTGCGAGATCGGCGGCCGAAAGTATACGTTCCAGGCCATAAAGGATGCCAAAAGCGCCCCGATGCCGTAGTGCCGGAAGTTTTGATTTGTTTTTAGTAACATGAAAATAATAAGTTGCTTCAGATTAAGAGAAGATTTTCGAGGATAGATCTTTTTTCGAAGAAGGAGTGTGCCGGTGGCACATGACTGATGAGAAAAGAGATCTAGACCGAAAAGATTCCTTAAGATGATGCAGGTTATTTTTTAATGATTACTTAGTTCAATAATCTATTAATCATTTGTATCTTTGTTGTCTGCGTCCGGAACGGAAGGTCTTCGCCGGGCGCGGGCAACAACCATGTTTTGGTGACATTAAGACAACAACGAATATGAACAAAGGCAAAATGACCAATTTCAGGTGGGTGATCTGCGCGATGCTCTTCTTCGCGACGACGGTCAACTATCTTGACAGACAAGTGCTTTCCCTTACTTGGGACGAATTCATCAAACCGGAATTCCATTGGAATGAGATCGACTACGGCAACATCACCGGCCTGTTCGCGATAGTCTATGCGATAGCACAGCTTTTCGCCGGGCGCATCGTGGACCGGCTTGGAACCAAGAAAGGGTACGCTGTCGCCATAGGAGTCTGGTCATTGGGAGCGTGCGTCCATGCTCTCTGCGGACTTGCGACCGAGGCCTACATCGGTGTGGGTTCAAGGCTTGAGCTGGTTCAGGCGACCGGAGACATGGCAGTGGCCATCTCCACATTCAGTGTCTATATGTTCATGTTCGCCAGATGCGTTCTGGCTTTGGGCGAGGGGGGCAACTTCCCGTCCGCAATCAAGGCCACCGCTGAATATTTTCCTAAGAAGGATCGCGCTTTCGCCACATCCATATTCAACTCCGGGGCATCGATAGGGGCTTTGGTGGCTCCTTTGACGATTCCTGTCCTGGCTGCGAAGTTCGGCTGGGAGATGGCGTTCCTCATCATCGGCGCACTGGGCTTCGTCTGGATGGGTTTCTGGGTGTTCATTTACAAGAAGCCTTCCGAGAGCAAGCATGTGAATGCGGAGGAACTTGCGTACATCGAGCAGGACGCCTCCCTTGACGCTGAATACGCCAAAAAGAATGAGGCTGAGACGGATGGAGGCAAGATGGGAATATTCCAGTGCCTCAAGCATCGTCAGGCGTGGGCTTTCATTCTCGCGAGGTTCTTCACCGACGGCGTATGGTGGTTCTTCCTGTTCTGGACTCCGTCCTATCTCAACACCCAATTTGGCATCAAGACTTCCGATCCGGCTGGTATCGCATTGATTTTCACCCTCTACTTGATCACGATGCTCTCCATCTTCGGCGGGAAACTTCCTACCATATTCATCAACAGGACGGGCAAGGATCCGTACACCTGCCGCACAAGAGCGATGCTGATCTTCGCTCTCATCCCGCTGGTGGTACTTCTGGCCCAACCGCTCGGTCAGATCTCGCCTCTCTTCCCTGTGATCTGCATCGGTCTTGGCGGAGCCGCCCATCAGAGCTGGTCGGCTAATCTTTACACTGTCGGAACCGACATGTTCCCGAAGAAAGCCGCCGCGACAATCACCGGAATCTGCGGAATGGCCGCCGGTCTGAGCTCGTTCATGTTCCAGAAGGTCGCCGGACATCTCTTTGTCTATGCCGGTGAGACGAATCTTCGTTTCCTTGGCTTTGAGGGCAAACCGGCAGGCTACTTCATCATCTTCTGCTTCTGTGCCGTCGCCTACATCCTTGGCTGGACCGCGATGAAAGCCTTGGCACCTAAATACGAGCCTATCTCCGAATAGTGGGTGATCAATGAATATGAAAACAGGGCGGTCCGTCAAGGAAACCGCCCTGTTTTTTTCAGATGAAAGTAACCCAAAAGTTACTTTTGGCCAAACTCCTTTTCTATTTTAGAAAGTCATCGAAATAGTTCGTGACCTTGTCCATCAGGTGAATCCTCCATGTCCCGAAGACATTGTGCTCGGAGCAGGGGTAAGGGAAGTAGTCCAGCTGGACGTTATTCTCAATGCATTTCTGCACGAAACTCAGGCTGTGCTCCCAGACTACCGTGTTGTCTATGGCTCCTTGGCAGATGAGCAGCTTGCCCTTGAGGTTGCCCACCTTGCCGATCAGGCTTGTCTGCGCGAACCCGTCAGGATTCGTGGCCTCTGTCTCCATGTAGCGTTCTCCGTACATGATCTCGTACCATTTCCAGTCGATGACCGGTCCGCCGGCGACACCGACCTTGAATGTCTCCGGGTGGTTTGTCATCAATGAGATGGTCATGAACCCACCGTAGCTCCAGCCGTGTACCCCGATTCTGTTTGGATCCACGAACGGCAGGGATTTCAGCATGTTGATACCCTCCATCTGGTCGGCCATCTCGTTCCGGCCGCAATGACGGTGGATGGCTTTCTCATATTCAGCGCCCCTGTTCTGTGTGCCCCGGTTATCCTGGACATAGACGATGTAGCCTTTCTGGGCCATCAGCATCTCCCACATGCGCACCTGTCCGAGCCATGTGTTCTGGACCATCTGCGAGTGAGGGCCTCCATAGACGTAGAGAACCACAGGGTACTTCTTCGCGGGATCGAAATCTGTCGGCAGGAAGAGCCTGTACCAGTTGTCATATTTGCCGTCGGCGCTCTTGACCGTGCCGAAGAGGACTTCTCCTGTCTTGTAGGCCTTGAGAGGGTCATCTGCTGTGACAAGGTTGCGGATTAGCTTCCCGTCAGCGGTCATGATGTTGGTGACGCGCGGCACGTTGAAGCTGCTGTAGTTGTCGATGTACTTGGTGCAGTCATCGTTGAGGCTGATAGTGTGCCAGCCTTCCTCGGTTGTCAGCCTGACCGGTTTGCCAAACTTTGCCTTGGTGATCACGTTGGACTGTCCCTTCGGTCGCTGAGCCTGCCGAAGCGATGTCTTGACTTCGATCCTGAACAGATGGTTCTCCACCGGCGAAACCTCCGCCGAGGTGTAATAGACAAACCTTCCGTCGTTGGCAAGGTACTCAACATCAGCGTCAACCTCGGTCAGCCGTCTCACCGTCCCCAAAGTGTCACACAGGTAAAGGTTACGGAATCCATCCCTATTGTTAGTCCTATAGATGAATGAATATGTCCCCTTGAGGAATCTCACCGGATCCAGGGGTTCCACGTAGCGGGAATCGTCCTCGGTGAGGATGGTGCGGGCGAACGACCCGTCGGCAGCCCTGTACATGTTCAGTTTCAGATGCTTCTGGGTGCGGTCGAGAACCTGTATGAGCACATTCCTGCTGTCCGGTGACCAGCTGATGTTGGTAAGGTACCGGTCACTGCCATATTCATTGACATCGCACCACGCTGTCTTTCCGGTTGCGACATCGTAGATCCCGAGTCTCACATTCTCGCTCTCCATGCCGTTCATCGGGTATTTGATGTTCTTGAGCGAACCGGTGCGTGTGGTTATGTCCAGAAGAGGAAAGTCTGAGACCTTGGAGTCATCCTTCCTGTAGAAAGCCAGCTTGGAGCCATCTGGAGACCAGAATATTCCTCCTTCGATCCCGAACTCGTTGCGGCTGACAGTCTGTCCGTAGGTGATGTCAGGGTTCTCGCTCTTCGCCACGAGGACAGGGGACTTGTCGAAGATGTAAAGGTCTTTGCCGACAGTGTAGGCGAATGTCCCGGCATCGCTCCGTGTGATGTCCGCGGCTTCTTTAGGGAAGCCTTCCGGAAGCCTTGTGGCGGAATATTCAGAGACCTCTCCGGTGCTGAGATCCTCCTGCATCCACTTGCCGTCTTTGTGGAATATGAATGTGTCACTGTCTTTCCAAGAAGCCGCGACGCTTGCGGGACGGACATTCCTGCCGAGCACGGCCTCTTCCATGGTGAGTTGTTTACCCTCCGGGTTCGCCGGATGGGTAGTGATGACTCCGGTCTGGGCGTTGAGAACGAACGGAGTCGCCAACGCGATGATTGTGAGAACTCTTTTCATTATTCCTCTGTTGGTGTTGATGTCGAGACAATCCTGTCCACGACGTATTTCTGCATCCCCCGCCATGGAAGTGTTCCGAGATATTCCTTGTAATGCAGTTCGACCGACTTGCCGCTGCATCTCATGAGTTCGTAGGCGACCTCTTCATCCTCGACAGAGAAGTCGAAGATGTAGGATTCTACCGTGGCGCCTCCGGTGTTCTTGTTGGAGCCTCTGAATCCGGCCTGGATCAGCTTGCCCTCGTAGGTCTTCCAGACGTAGCCTTTGTAGATGAACTGGTTGAGTTCGCCGGCCTTCACTCCGTCACCGAAGACGAAGTAGAACCGTATGTAGAGGAATCCGGCCAGAGCCAGTGCCAGGATGACACCGGTCCACGTTATGATCTTGCCTTTTGTTGTCATGGCAGTTTATTTTATCGGGTTGCCTGTAAGCTCCCATCCTGTGATCGTGGAAATGTACGGAATCACGGTGTGGGCAATCTTGAGATGTCCGTTGTAGTTTGGATGGCCGTCGGCTCCCATGTCCTCCACATTGTTGTGGACAGACTGGGTGAGATTCATGATGTGGATGTTCTTCAGTCCGCAGTCATCCAGAACCTTGCGGACATATTCAAACATAAGGAAGTCGTGCTTCGGGACCATGCAGAGGATAGGGTGGTCCTCGCCGTAGTTTTCCTTGGCCTCTTTCATGAGTTTGATGTAGTTCTTGACGAACAGCCTTTCTGCCGGCTGCATCCCTCTTGAGAAGTCATTGGTTCCAAGGTAGATGACAGTGATGTCCGGCTTTAGCCCGCAGGCCTTGGCGTCCCATCTGCTGTCCTTCGCGCTGTCGAATGTCTGGATGTAACGTTCCGGCATGCAGTAGTCGGTGAACTTGCTGTTGTAATTCCGGACTATTCCCATCCCTGAGTGCGCCACGACGATCTGGTCCGCGTCAAAGTACCTTGCCGCCGCACAGGCGTAGGTCAGGTTCTGGTTCTCGGTCTCTGGCTTGAAGCGCTCCTTGTTGGAGCTTTCCGTGCCGTAGCCGCAGGTGTAGGAGTCTCCGACATATTCAATGATCCTGCTCTTCGGCGCGTCAGCCTGGAGGAACTCTCCGTCGGTGATGAACTCGCTGATGGTGGTGACGCCCTGCTCGCCCTCGGTGCGTTTCTGGAGAGTCACCTGATGTGGCGCCTTGGCGGCTTTCTTGTCCTTCCCGAAGTGGGCCTTGAGCTCTTCGGCGCTGAATATCACGATGGTGGTGTCGGTTCCGTGCACGGCCACTACCTTGTCCGGCGTGGTGTCCATAGATCCGTCAAGCCAGACGTTGTAGTAGTTCTTCTTGGTGTCCGAAACTTTGAAACTCAAAGAGTTACCTTGGAATCTTACTTTCGTGTAAACTCCGGTCCAGTCAAACGAGACATTCCCGTCCTTTACCTCGGTTCTGCCGATGTAGGTTATTCTTGAGTCTGATGCCTTTATGGCTGTCACCGCCGTTTTCGGCGCGGCTGACATTGATACGGCCGCCCAAATGGCCACCGTCAGAAGAGTTATCCTTTTCATTTTCATCTGTGATTGGTTTAATGAATACAAATTTAATGAATATCCCCGATTAAGTAAGTAACATGAAAAAAATAAGTTGGTAAAGATTTGGCGGTATTTTCGAGGATGGATGTCTTTTTGAGGAAGGAGTGTGCCACATGACTGATGGGAAAAGAGAATGCCGAAATGGAGGAGCATATACGGAAAAAGGAACCGTTCTTTCGAGCGATTCCTTTTAATCATTAGGCACCGTCGCCGGCACCCTTGTACTGGGTAGGAGAATCGAACTCCTATTGCAAGATTGAGAATCTTGAGTACTAACCGTTATACGAACCCAGCGTTTCGGTTTTGAGATTGCAAAGATAGGCAAAAATCCTTAACCTCCAAAATTATTTGCATTCAGAATGTGTTTTTTTTGAGAATCTGACGAAAAAAGAGGCCACGGACAATTCCGCAGCCTCTTAAAACTATCGTTTCCGTGGCAGAAATTACTTCTGACGGTTCTTGTATCTCTGGTAGAATTTGTCGACGCGTCCGGCGGTGTCAACGAGCTTGACTTTGCCGGTGTAGAATGGGTGAGATGTGTTGGAGATCTCGACCTTCACAACCGGATACTCAACTCCGTCAACAACGAGAGTCTCTTTGGTCTCTGCGCATGAGCGGGTGATGAACACGGTGTCGTTCGACATATCCTTGAAAGCTACAAGGCGGTAGGTTTCGGGATGAAGTCCTTTTTTCATTTCTTTATTGTTTTTAAAGTTGTTTTACTTCTTGCAAATAGTCTGCAAAGTTAATCTTTTTTTGAAGATTTACAAACGTCATCGCAAATTATTCAATTAAACTTTCTAGTTTTTGACCGGGCGGAGCACGAATGTGAACTCACGCTCGGCGGCTGGCACAAGGTACTGATCCAAAGGCAGAGTACCCCATGAGTGGATGCCTCCGACTCCCATCTGCATAAGATCGAAGTTGACGTAGGTAGTGCCGTTGGCACGGTCGTTCTCATGGGCCTTTGCCTTGAGACTCAATGAGTGACGGGCCTCGCCGTTCTGGGTGTTTGTCTTGTTGGCGCGCTGCGGTGTGCCGTTCTCCATGCAGTCCAGATCCCTCATCTGGAACGGAAGGGCGGAGGCAGAGAACTTGCCTTCTGTCGTGATCTCAAGACCGGAACCCTCGGGATCAAGCAGACGGAAATATCTCAGACCGGTCTTCGTGCCGGATTCCTGGGTGCGGACATAGCCGTAGTGGTACTGGTCATTGACACTCTGGGTATAATGGCCCACAACGGCCGCGGAGTTCCTGTCGCTGTAGTTCTCCCAAGGTCCCTTGCCGTAGAAATCCACAGTGGAATAGCGTCCAGGCATGGCGAACTTCATTCCGAAACGGAACATGTCCGGAGCCTTTGCGAGACCGCCGGCGTCCTTCATCCTTTCGACGCCCTTGACGGAACCGTCGGCGAAGATCGTGTACGACATCTCCACAATGGCTGCACCACCAGCTATAGGCTCATATTCAGCAGTCAATGTGACATTCTCCTCGGTGTGGGCGGAGACCTTGAGTCCGTTCTTCGCGAGCCGGAACTCCGGGTACTTCCACACGCTCATGGCCTTGTAGGCCTTTGCACCCATATCGTTCTCAATCGGCGCGCGGGCGAATTCTGGAGTCAGAGGCTCGGAAAGCATCCGGACACCGTTCACGGTGTAGCCTGTGAGGAATCCGGAGGCCTTGTCAAACGTGGCCGTCCAGTCTGCCACACGGTCAGCCATTGTGCCTGCGAAGGCGAACGAGCCGGAGAACAAATACGCCTCGGAAGTCTCACTCTTAACCAAAGTTTTGCCACAAACGGAAGCGGAACCGGCATCGAAAGCGACACTTGTCTTCTCTTGAAGCGTGATCTGGTCATAAGCAACCTCAGCACCTGCCGGAAGCACGCCGTCGGCGGTCTTGAGAACATACGAAACGTTCAGGAATATGTCAGCGTCGGCCTTCGGAAGTTCCTTGAAGCCAAGAACGATGGTCTCAGTCTTCTGAGGGGCGACGTTCAGGTTCTCGACGACCCCGGTGGAGACGGCCTCGCCGTCCACGGCGATATTCCAATGCATGCGGTACTGGCTGAGATCCTTGAAGAAATATTCATTATGGACGTTCACCTTTCCGAGCCCGGCGAGTGATGTGTGAATATTCCTGTGCTGGTAGCGCACCTCGTAGGCGTGAGGATGGAGGGTCCTGTCAGATGCGATGACACCGTTGCAGTTGAACGAACCGTCTGAAGGATCATATTCATTGAAATCACCTCCGAAAGCGAAGATGTGGTCGGTGCCGCCGTCCTTGGCCGGCCAGCGGAGCGCCTGGTCCACGAAGTCCCAGATGAAGCCGCCCTGATAGGTAGGGTACTTGCGGATGAGGTCCCAGTATTCCTTGAAATTACCCATCGAGTTACCCATCGCGTGGGCGTATTCACACTGGATCAATGGCTTGCCGCTCCTGCGGAGGACAATCGCCTCGCATTCGGCCGGGGAAACGTACATCGGGCAGTGGATGTCGGAGTTCTTGCCGCCGCACGCCCTTTCGTACTGAACAGGCCTCGAAGGGTCGTTCTCCTTCATCCATTTGTAGCAAGCCGTGAAGTTCTCGCCGTCTCCGGCCTCGTTGCCAAGACTCCAGATGATCACGGACGGGTGGTTGAAATCCCTGCGGAGCATCCTCTGGTCACGGCTGAGGTGTGCGGCCCTGAAATCAGCCCTGTGCGCGAGTGATGCCTCTTCGTAGCCCATTCCGTGGGACTCGATGTTGCCTTCGTCCACCACATAGAGACCGTACTTGTCGCAGAGGGCGTACCAGCGCGGGTCATCCGGATAGTGGCAGGTGCGCACGGCGTTCATGTTCAGTTCCTTCATGATGCGGATGTCCTTGATCATGTCCGCCTCGGAGACAACGTAGCCTTTGTCCGCGTTGATTTCGTGGCGGTTGGCACCCTTGATGAGAACCGGCTGGCCGTTGACCAGAAGCTGGCTGTCCTTTATCTCGACGGTCCTGAATCCGAAGTCGATGGAGGTGCTCTCGACCACGTCTTTTTTGTCGGAAGCAGTGACTTTCAAGGTGTAAAGGTCAGGGATTTCGGCGCTCCAAAGATCCGGGTTCCGGACAACGCCTGTAAGCGTGGCCTGGCCTTTTGACGGAGAGGCCTCCATGTAGGAGACCTGATTGCCGTTCTTGTCCACGATGGCGACGCGGATGTTCTTGATACCTTTGGTCACTTTGGCTTTCACCGTGTAGGCGCCGTCCATCCCGGCCGTGATGTTCACATCCTCAATGCGCTCTTTCTCACGGGTATAGACACAGACTCCGCGGGCGATTCCGCTGAACCTCCAGAAATCCTGATCCTCCAGATAGGAACCGTCGCACCAACGGAACACCTCCAAGGCGATGAGGTTCTCTCCTGCCTTGACGTACTTGGTGAGGTCGAAGCGGGCCTCCAGCTTGCTGTCCTCGCTGTAACCGACCATCTTGCCGTTGACCCAGACGCGGACATTGGATGTGGCCGAGCCGATGCAAAGGCAGATCTGCTTTCCAATCCAGGACTTGTCCACACTGAATGTGCGGCGGTACTGGCCCACGTAATTGTGCTCTGTGGCCGGGTATGGCGGGTTATTCTCGTAGTGTCCCCTCCATGCGAAGCCGACGTTAAGGTAGATAGGGTCATTGTACCCGTTCAACTCCCACATTCCCGGAACCGGGATGGTTCCCCAATCAGAGTCATCGTAGCCTACGGCCTCGAAGCCTTTTGTGCGTCCTTCGATGGTCTCGTTCCATTTGAATTTCCAGACTCCGTCCAGTGACATGGTCTTCTGCTGGTCTGTGACAAATGTGGCGGCCATGGGCAGGCGGTTTTCCTCGAATGTGTTCGGATCCTGCCAAGGCTCCATCCTGTCGTTTTTCTCCGCCCAAAGCGGGGTCGCGGCGAAAGCTGCCGCCAGAATCAGTAGTGTCTTTTTCATATTCATGAGTTTGTCATTATTTCGTGGTAATTCGGCCCGGCACTTCGGCAAGCTCATTGACCAGTCTTCTTCGGCCGCAGAGCCTGTCGAAGCGACCACCATGCTGAAACGCTATTTACGCAACAGTGTCACAGCGCCGTCCATCGTGGATGCAAGTATGTAAGTGTTGGCGCCCTCAGTCCAGACCTGCATCGGGTTCACGAGCGCGATGGAAATCTTTCGAGCCCAGAGGCGGCTTCCGTCCACGGCACTGAAACCGATGATGTTACCCTTGTCTGTCGGCATGATCACCTCATCTCCGACACGTACGATAGGAGTCGGAGAAATTTCATAGCCGGCACCGGTCTCCGTCTGCCAGTCCTTCTCAAGGGTCGCCGCATCCACGGAAGTGATTGTGTGCCACATGGATTTGCAATAGACTTTCTTACCGTCCAGCGAAACTCCCACAGCCTCGCGGGCGGCCCTGTCATAATGCTTCAGTTCCTTCCCGGTCGCGGCGTCAAGCGCGTAAAGACGCCTGTCCGGAACAGCTATGAATATCTTCCCGTCCGCCTTGACCGGCCAGACTGCCGCCGGGGAGTACATTCTCGAAGGCTTCTCGCACATCCATTCCCACTGGAGCGAACCTGTCTGAGGATCAAGAGAATAGATCCTGTTGCCCCATGAGCCGAACACAACCTGCTCATTATCGACAAAGGCACGGCACTCGATGAATCCTTGAACGTCTGAATATGTCCACACAGCCTTTCCTTTCTTGAGGTCGAGGGCCCTGAAGCATCCGTCCGAAGCTCCGACATAGACCTTGCCATTGAATATCACAGGACTGCCAAGCACGGATTTCCTTGCGGCATATTTCCAGATTGTCTTTCCGTTCTTCGCGTTCAGGGCGTAGATGTTGCCGTCCGTGCATCCGAAGACAAGATATTTCCCCTGAACAGTTGGGGTCGAGAATATCTTGCCGGGGAATTTCTTGGACCAAACCCGTTTGCCATCCTTGACATTGATGCAACGCACGTAGCCGGAAGCCGTTGTGTACCAAGCCTTGCCGCCGTGCATCGCGAAACCTGCGGCGATGTTGCTGTCATCCTTGAACTTCCAGACCTCCTTCACCGGGCTGTCCTCGTTGACATCGTAGCGCATCCAAGGATAGCTTGCGGGAAGGCCGTCAGCATCGTAAGTCACGGTGTCCTTGACTTCGGTAAGCCTTTTGGTGTACCAAGGCTCAAACTGAACGGTCGTGGAACCGTAAAGCCTTCTTTCAGAGACCGTCACGCTATCGTTCTGGATGGTGAACACATTGTAGCCGGGTTGTTTCCCGGCCGTGAGAGTGGAACGGTCCAGAACGCCCGGTATGCCGTCATAGTTCAGCGCCACATTTGTGTGCCAATGGCCGCCGACCTCGAAACGGGTGCCTATCCTCTTGAGCTCGCGGGTCACATCGAAGTAGTTCAGCACCGATGTGTCCTGAGGATAGTGGTTGACAAAGATCGTCTTTTCACCCGGTTTGAGTCCTTTCAGCCATTCCATGCTTTCCTGCGGAATCAGCGCCGGGGCCATCCTCATGTCCGGACCGCAGTTGCAGCCGATGAAACGCCACCCTTTGCACTCGAACTCGTAGTTCTCGTAACCGAACACCTTGAGGAAGGTGTTGCAGCCGCTCTCGGACCATTTGGCGTCATGGTTTCCGGCCACGACATAGTACTTGTACCTGAGCGAATCAAGCATCTGCTTGACAGCCGCGATCTCCTCGTCGGTCCCGAAATCCGTGAGGTCACCTCCGACCAGCACGAAGTCCAGACTATCCAAAGTGTTGACATCCTTGACGCAACGGCTCAGATCCTTCACCGAGCCGCTTCCCGCCGAGTAATGCAGGTCAGTCAGAAACGCGAATTTGAGCGGAGTTTCTTGAGCGGTGGCAGTGGCTGCCATCGCGCAGAGGAACATAAACACAGACAAAATTCTTCTCATATTCATCTTAGCATCATTAATCATCTTTCCATCGTGTCCACTTCAAAGCTTCGGCAAGCTCAGCAACCGCAATCCCGGCGGCCGATTGCCTGCTCCGGTCGCTTCTGCAGGCTCGGCGGCCGATTGTCATGCTCCGGTCTCTTCTGCAGGCTCGGCGGCCGATTGTCTTGCTCCGGTTGCTTCTACAGGCTCAGCGGCCGATTGTCATGCTCCGGTCGCTTCTGCAGGCTCGGCGGCCGATTGTCTCGCTCCGGTCTCTTCTGCAGGCTCGGCGGCCGATTGTCATGCTCCGGTCGCTTCTACAGGCTCGGCGGCCGATTGTCTCGCTCCGGTCTCTTCTGCAGGCTCGGCGGCCGA
>ERZ773165.385-NODE-385-length-36042-cov-11.925445_pt1 | contig 36042 bp, 36 predicted proteins | sample MGYA00581003_ERZ773165 | MGnify/ENA primary metagenome ERZ773165 (study PRJEB29015, sample SAMEA2737817) | human gut metagenome | biome: human gut; feature: human-associated habitat; material: faeces | place: China | collected 2012 ... | reverse complement strand
TCGCTGCAATAATTGAATTAAAACTCCACATTCTTATTATGATTACTTTACCCAACAAAACCTATACCGCTGACGCAATCCATCTTAGTCAGATTCTCGGCAGCACCACAAAAGTCAACATGCTTAAAGTTTGCAAGAAGTTCGACCTTTATGTCAGTCCTAATCTTAAGAAAGACGAGACAGCGCGTCGCGTAGCCCATGAAGTTATAGACAACCCAATCGAGATAATCAGCCGTCTTAGCAAGGCAGAACTACAGATTCTTGATGAGTTCGTAAAAGGAGATGACAGTACTTACGTTGTCCGCAAGGAACGCAAGACTCCTTATATTCTCCAAAAGTACTATATGGTAGTTACCTATTGCGATGAAGAAAAAGGTGAATGGCACATGCTAATGCCAGCCGAACTTCGCAAGGCTGTCTCCGATGACTATAAAGCATACCTTGACCTTGCTCTGCAAGGCAAGAAAGGACCGTCGGCAAAAGACCTGAGAATGATGGCATCTATGAAGGATCTGTATGGGGAATAAACATACTAATTACCTTATTAGTAAGCATTATGAACAAGAAGTTTAAGTATCAATCTGAAATTGATGAACTAGTAGAGGATAAAGTGTCTATGCCAAAATTATTTGATATTGACACAATTAAATCTTATCGTTATGTTTTTCGGTATGAGCCCCAAAAGAATAATATTCCTGCTTACATAAGTAAGCCGAAAAGAAAACTAAAAAATCCAAAGGTAATAGGGTATGCTCTTTCATGTTATGAGGATTTACTAAAAGCAGAAGAACAATACATAAATTTTAAACGAACATCAAAAAACTTTCAGAAAATTGCAGGAGATGCACTGGCAGTATGTGATTTAGATAATGAAGATGGCAAGGTAACTAAATCTACTGATACAACCCATTTTTCATTGTTTGAATATTCCGAATGTGACTTAAATTCTAAATTACAAATAATAAAGGATCTGTGATATGAAAAATCTTGATGGCTATAATATTCCTTTCGACTTTGATGGTTTAGTTCAAATGTCAGATTTAATTTATTATGACGGTCCTTTATTGTCCCATTTTGTGAGTAGAACTGGCAAAGACTATCTATTTTATTGGGTTGATATTGATGAGAATTTTAATCGTTGGATGTTTTTTCGTGTAACACCATCTGTTATACAATCTTATCTTGATAAGAAACTAAGTTTGCGAGATATTATTTATAAATTGGAAGAAGGCTTTGTTACATTTGTTGAGATTGATGATGAAGCGAATTTTCTTAATCCTAAAATAGTAAAAATAGACTCAATTCCTGAAGACTATTTACCTTCACCTCAATCATATTATTGTTTCGAGAAATATGATTATAATTGTCTATATTCAGTTTCTAAAGAATTAAATTCAGGTGTATTTGAATTGCATATAGAAGGTAAGGATGTTGGATATGGTTCAATATCATTAGGAAAATTAAGTAAGATACTTCCACAATTTGAAGCAATGCGAAAAGACATGGCAACAGGTTTTAATAAAATATTGCTTGGTAAATTTAAAAAAAAGGAAAAAGGAGAGACAAAAAAATCATATTCCAATTCCTTGAAAGAATATACAGATTTTGATATTCATTATATGATGGCAGGTTCTGCAAGGATAATATTAAAACCAAAATCTAGATACATTGCCTCATGTTTATCAGATGATGAAAGAGATTTGTTTGCATCCGAATTTATAAAAGTTCTAAATTCTGGTTTTAAATCTGAAGATGTTGATAAAGTGTCAAATACATATGGGAAAAATCTCATACAAAAATATACAGAGTTTGTAGATCTCTTAAATGAAGAACAAATAGGAGTACAGTTTACATGGTGTAATGCATTCCTTAATAAAAGCTATTCATCTATAATAGATAAGGAGCAAGTTGCTTTTGTTAGGTCTGTTTTACAAAGATTTGTATTGAATGAAGATAATAATGAAGAGAAAGAGGGCTATTTTACATCTTTAAATGTAAAAACGGGTTCTTTTACATTTGAAACCGAAGATATGAAAACAATTGAAGGCAAGTTTGATGATTCATTAATGAATAATATTCATACGGTTTCTTTTTGCTCAAAATATTGTGTAACAATTAATTGTAGAAGAAATGCATGTGTTGGTAGTAAAGTTAAAAAACGGAATGTTCTTTTAGCTTATACACAAGTATAATTGACGGATAATTAATGCTCACTACACAAACTTTGCGCCCCTACATGCTAACAATGAATCACAACCATATTAATTCATGACGTAATTTACGGATAATTCGGTAATTCGTGTTTCTATCTCCTCTCAACATAGATTTATTAATGCCCGATTAATGTCCGATTAACGATGATTAATGTTATGACACAACAACAATTTAACGCCTTGCTCCATGCTCTCCGCAAGGAGGCAATGTCAAACATGATAAAGGCTTCTATCCGTCAGCAGTTTCCAGAACCTTTGGCCTCTCAATACTGTCAAAAGTTTGATGATTTCAAGATGGTTCTTGACCTATTGGAATATAAGGCTAAACAAAATGGAAGATAATAAGAGATGCTATATGCCAACATCTTCGATAAGTGAATTTTTAATAAAAGTTTGCTTTCAAATTTACAAGCACAATGTATGAAATAATTAATAAACAAGTGAATTTTACTCAATATATAGGCACATGCAAAAGTGCCTATACAAAGGGGTATGCCCTAAATTGAGCACTAATGAATTAAAACTCTTCTAATAATTATGATTGGCAAAACAAATATTACTTTAGAATATAAGAAAATAGGAACGAACCGCACTGAGATAATGGGATTTTCTATAATAATGATAATGTTGTTTCATTGTGGATTACTTAGCATTGGAGATATTGGTGTGGATTTTTTCTTATTTATATCAGGTTATAGTATGTATCATTCTTTATCCAAAAATGATAACACACAGACGTTCCTAATTAAACGTGCTGATAGAATTTTACCAATGTACCTAATTGTTGCTATCCCTTACTATATATACAACTCTTCCACTATAGGTGATTTCTTTTTAAGAATAACTAATGTGGCAGTATTTACTGAAGGATATTTGAATGGGTGGTGGTTTATTGGAGCAATATGTTTCTGTTATGCATTCTCCCCAATATTATATAAAGAAATTAAACGACACAATAGGTATAAGTATATTGCTATTATATTAATCTCTTTTGTCTGTTATCTCATAGGGTATTTTTTTGAAAATAGTTCTATAGTGATGTTTAGAATCCCTGACTTTTTGGTGGGCTTTCTTGTGGCAGATAATATAAATGACGATAAGATAAAAAGCAATGACAAATTACTACTAGTATTAACTGTAGTTTTTATGGGAATATTTTTCGTGGCATTGTTTACAAATAAAATTTCACTTATATGGAAATATAAAAATGCGGTTTATTCTATTTTGACATTTCCTATTGTGTCTTTATTGGGTATGATTCTTCAAAGAATAAAAGGAATTGTAAAAGAAATATTATCGTTTTTTGGAACAATAACTTTGGAACTGTATTTACTTCATGAATATTTCTCAAAACCATTAGCCAAGAACATATTAAATAGCTATTCGGGGGGGGGAAAAAAATATTTACTTTTCTAGATGTGCTATTATCAATTATAATAGCGCTTCTTATGGCTTACATATTACACATGATTATCGGTCATTTCCTTTCTTCTCCGATAAAAACTATGATTAAAAGATGGAAATAATAATTATTTAATAAAGAAAAAATTATAATGTCAACAGATAAATCAGTAGCAATAAAAGGTGGACTTTGGACAAGTATATCAACTGTAGTAACAGTATTGTCACAATTTGCTCGCCTCATGATTTTAACAAGATTCTTAGAGAAATCCGATTTTGGCTTAGTTTCTATTGTTAATACAGTAATAGGGCTTTGTATAACTTTCACGGATTTAGGCTTTGCCAGTGCGATAATGTATAAAAAAGACATTACACAGAAGGAATACAGCACTCTTTTTTGGATGCAATTGGTGATTTTTGGAGTCTTGTATTTAATCTTATGGGGGCTATCTCCATTTGTGGCAACGTTTTACGAAGAGCCTCAACTTACGATTCTTATTCCAATAGCTGCGCTTTCTGTCTTATTTCAAGCATTTGGTAAACTATATGACACTGTCTTACAAAAGAATTACCAATTCAAGACAATAGCTTTTCGCAATATTAGTACTAATATATTCTCTCTCTTTGTTGCAGTTGTTCTTGCATTGAATGGTTTTGGCGTATATAGCTTAATCTTTTCAACATTAATATATGCAATAATATTGAATGCTTGGAATTTTATGTCAGGTATTAGAGTTCAAAAATTGATTTTTTATTGTGATCCCAAAAGTGTCATTGAGTTACTTAAAATAGGTGTTTTTCAAACTGGTACACGTATCCTGGATTTTATATCCAATAAGATAGATGTGATGATTATTGGAAAACTATTAGGCACAGAAATATTAGGTGTGTATGATCTTGCGAAAAACCTTGTAAATACTTTGGTAGACCTGATTCGTACCGTTGTGTCAAAGGTTGCCTTGCCAATTCTGTCTAATAGCAATGACAATGATGAAGTTGTAAAATCTCGCTTTCTTATAATGTCCAAGGTTGTGGCGTATGTTATAATTCCGATTGGAGTAGCAATAGCCATTTTTAGTAAAGAAATTCTATGGATTGTTTATGGTCCTAAATATACAGATGTGTCTATTATTGTAGTCTTATTTGCTTTCATTTCTATTTTTAATAGTATCTGTAGTTTCTACGATATGTTGGGAATAGCTAAAGGAAGAACAGATTTGAATTTCTATAATACAGTAGCACGTGTTGTCATTACGACGCCTATTGTATATGTCACAAGTCTTGTTTCGGTAGAGGTTGTTGCAATTGGGCAGCTTATAGCAACAGTATTACAGTCTATTGCTTTTTGGATGATAGTAGTAAACAATACTTATCCAATGTCATTTAGGCATTACTTTTCGCATTTTTCAAAATGGTTGTACATACAATTGGGATGTTTTGTTGTTATGAAATTTTTTATGTACGAAGTTGGCTTTAATTCCACAATAATTAATATAGCACTGTATACATCATTGTATATTGTGATTATGCTATTAAGTGTTTTTTGTTTTATGAGAAAAGACATACAATACTTTCGAACATTAATAAAAAGATAAGAAAATATGAAAATTGTAATATCTGGATATAATACATGTTGTATGAACCCAAGCGGTGGTGTACAAGTAAGAATAAAAAAAATATACGAACTCTTATCTATGAAAAATGATATAGAAGTTGAGTATTTTCGTCCTATGGAAACGGATTTTAATAATGTAGATATACTGCATCTTTTTAAATTGGATCCTGAGTATTATAATTTGGTCCAAAAAGCTAAAATCAAAGGCGTAAAAATCGTTCTGTCAAGTATTGTTCCATTAGAAGGGGGATTAAAAATAGATTTATATCGGAAATATATAAATAGATTACCTGTTCTAAACGTATATAAAATGGCTTTTGTAATATTGTCGTATGTGGACGTCCTCATAGTAGAAACCCCAAAAGAAGCTGATTTTATATCTAAACATTATGGATTTGATAAAAGGAAAATAGTAGTGATTCCTAATGGTGTGGATATAAACAGTTATAAAGGTCATGATATATACGACAAGATAAATGGTCAAAAAGATTATGTGCTTCATGTGGGGAGATTTGATGAAAATAAAAACCAGATAAATGTGATAAAGGCCTTAAAAGGAACTGGTATAGATGTTGTTTTTATTGGAGGTGGCGACAATGAAAATTCGGCTTACTACGATGAATGCAAACGGCTTGCTGCTGACGATTCGCATTTTCATTTTTTAGGCTGGATAAACAACGATTCTAATTTATTGAAGTCAGCCTATTCCAATGCAAAGGTTTTTATTTTGCCTTCTTTCAAAGAAACGTTTGGGCTTGTTTTGCTTGAAGCTGCAATTTGTGGTTGTAATTTAGCAATATCTAAATCTCTTCCTATTCTTGATTTTGGAATTTTCGATAAAGCATATTTGTTTGATCCAAAGGATGTGGATGACATTAAAGAAAAGGTAGGAAACGCTTTTGTTACTGTAAGAAATGATAATATTAAGGATAAGGTCTTGGCACTTTTTTCTTGGAATGCGATAATTGATAAGCATATAAAGGTATACAAAACATTATTACACCAATAAGATTAGATTTATTATGTTTAAAGGGTTAATATATGGAGGGTATAACTTCTTAAAATATATATATATAAATTTACTTAAATATAAGCAGTTATACCTGTGGTATTGTCAATTTCTATATGTTAGGTTTCGAAAACTTTATCCGAGTTACTTGAAAGAATTAATAATTAATGATAACGATAAAGTTGTTATTTTGGTACCACATGCAGATGATGAATGGATTGGTCCATATTCAATTATTAAAGATAGATATTCAAAGTTGCATTGTATTTATTTTAATCTGTTTGGTAATAATTATAGTGAAGATAATGTACGAAAGCGTAATGCTGAAATTAAAAAATCCTCGGAATATTGGGGGTTCACTTTGGATAATGTCTATAAATACGATGTTGATGCTCTATGCCAACTAATAAAAGATGCAAGATATTGTTTCATTCCAAGTCCTTACGATTGGCATGAAGAGCACAGAAAAGTCTTTTTGACATTTGTGATGGCATTCAATAAGTTAACAATAGAACAGAGAGAAAAGTTGAATGTGTTTTATTTTTCTGTTTCTGTTCCCCATCCTTGCGATAAGGCTCAGTTCTATATTCCGTTGACAAAGAAAGAACTAAATGAAAAATGGTCTCAGTTTGTTAAGATTTATCATTCTCAAGCCTTTATGCCTGCTTGTCGATACAAGTTACAGTTAAGGTTAGTGCCAAAAACTGTTGGTTATGCAGCGCAAACCTTTATTAAGGCAGATGAAGAATTGTTATTATATGACAAAAAACTGATTACTAATACTTCGGTTGCTTGTATGTTGTCCGGGTTGCAGAAACATATAAATGATATTGTTGATAGTCGAATTGTTTTAAATCGAATAATAAGTAAGATAAATGGTGAACTTTTTAAGAAAAACTAATGCAATAGTACTATGCTACACATTATTGTTTTTAGTAGATTTGGTAGCGGTCTTCAAAGACTATGCACCTGTCTCTGCTTTAAAAGTAATGGTGTACTTATGTAGTTTTGGGTTGTTTGTTAATATTACGAAACATTCAAAAACAAAGGTTTTAAAGAGTACAAAATCATTTTGGAGTTTGACATACATATATTTTGCACTACTCTTTATGCGTTTGTTTGTAGATTTTGTCATACCTTGGAAGGGATTCTTTTTATACCTCAGTCCTATTACAATCATATTCTTCTATTTTGTAACAATGATAATGCCATGTCTTTACATTCGTAAAATAAGTGAAGAATTTGATTATACACGATTTTCCTTACTCTCAGGTATATTCCTGTGTTTGTATCTATTTTTTTCCTACAAGGAAATTGCATCAGGAATGTTGTTGGCTGCAACTACTGGTGGACAATTTGAAGGTCTTGGAGGTATTGATATTATTTCATATGGACACTTGGGTCTATCACTTATAATTCTTGCAGTTTATATTATAATGTACTCTAGCAAGAAACTGCTCCCGTTAGGTATGTTATTCATTGCTGTTGGATTAAGTGCGATGGTTCTGTCTGGTTCGAGAAGTCCCTTTGTTGCTCTTGCGATTTGTCTATTCGTATTATTAAAGAGTAAATATTCGAAGTGGTATTATTTACTTATAGGCTTGATATTAGTAGTAATATTTGCAAATCTGTTTCAAGAAGAAGTTCTCCGTTTTAATGATTACTTAAAATCAATGGGAATCAGTTCGTTTGACAGAGTTGTAAACACTTTTTGGGGTGAAGGTATGTCAATGGCGGATAGTTCTAGTGGGCGTGATGATATATGGGCTGTAGGATGGAGTATGTTTATACAGAATCCTATTTTGGGCGTATCTTATTTGATGCCAGATGATTCATATGTTCATAACATATTTATAGAACAATTTATGTCATTGGGTCTGTTTGGAGGTGTTTTATTTATCTTAATTAATATAAAAACCTTGTATTTCGGATGGAAGACTATAACCTATTTCCCCAATACAGCATTGGTTTATGTTTTATTTATACAATATCTAGTTTTAGGATGTTTTTCAAGAACAATAATTGCATTAGGAGCATACTGGCTCTTTATGTTTATAACAATTAAAAATTATGAAAGGTTTAGACAAAATGAAAACAGTATCAGTAGTAATACCAACTTATAAAAATCGTGGTGGATTAACTCGTAGCGTTGATTCTGCTCTTGCGCAGGATTATAAAGATCTTATAGAAGTAATTGTGGTGGATGATAATGATCCAAAAGGGGAAGACAGGAAGAATACACAGGCTTTGATGCAGAAGTATTCTGATAATCCTAAAGTTATTTACATCTGTCACGAAAAGAATAAAAACGGAGCAGCGGCACGTAATACTGGTATCAAAGCTTCGAAAGGAAATTATATTGCATTCCTTGATGATGATGACATATTTCTTGATGGCAAGTTAACAAAACAAGTTGCTTTTCTCGATTCTCACTCAGATTATGATGCCGTTTATTGTTTGGCACGTCGTAGTAAATATGGTTGTTCACAAAGAATTATCGAAGGCGATGGTACAAGAGAAATCTTATTGCTTGAGTCAAACTTCTTTACACCTTCATTGATGTTCAGAAGAGAGGCTCTTGAGGCGATAAATGGTTTTGATGAATCTTTCAGAAGACATCAGGATTATGAACTACTTCTTCGTTATTTTGCAGCTGGATATAAAATAGGTTGTGTACCTGAGGTTTTAATAGAGATTGGTATGAATATGGGCGAAAATACGCCTACGGGTAAGAAAATTGATGAATTAAAAGCTTACTTTTTTTCAAAGTTCGATAGATTCATACTAAAAGAAGACGCTAAGACGCCTGGTTTCGCCAAGAAGGTATATGCTAGACATTATGCAGGAGTGTTTCTCTCGCATATCAAAACGAGAAATTTTGGTCGAGCTATCAGAGTCTTTACAAAATACTTTTTTAAAGCTCCGATTGTATTCACGAAGGTACTCTATACTTCAGTTAAATTGCATTTAAATATATGATTTCGTCGCAATGCTATGTTATGAGGTTTCTTTATATACAGCTTGTCTTGTTATGTGTATCGTTGGAAGTATCAGCTATAGTACGACCTGAAAATTTTGGAGCAAAAGGGGATATTGTTACCAACGATACGCAAGCTTTTGAGAAGGCAATTGCAACAGGAGAGGACGTTCTTATTGAAGGCACCTATAAAATTGATGCTATTTCTCTAAAACCTTATCAATCTTTGATTGGTAAGCCTGGGTGTAGGCTACTTTATAACCATATTTTGGTAGCCGAAGGTTGCCATTTGAAAGGAATTGTTTTGGATGGTCAGTGGAACACAAAGGGTGTTGCTGTCTTAGGAAGTAATGTACTGATAGACGGATGCTCATTTCTTAACACAAAAGGCACACTTGCTTATTATGGTGGAGAAACTTGTTCGCTTAGAATTGGCAAGTATCAGGATTTAGAAGAAAAAAGACCATTGTATCATGATATCACTATCAAGGATAGCTCATTTGATGGTTGTGAGCCATATGACAAGGTGTCAAACGTTTCGGTAAACAAGACCGTTGCTCGTAGTATTCTATCATACGGCTGTAAAAACTTACAAATTATCGGGTGTACGTTCAAGAACCTTGAAGGCTATTATGATGCAGACTTTATTCAAATTAGAAGTTTTGGACTAAAAAACGAGAATTTTCCATTCTATGATATTAATGAACAATGGACAGGACAAAGTCAGCCTTTTCATTCGTTTTGTTATGCGCCAGCAAGGACTAAAATAGTCAACTGTTTTTTCTATCAGAGTGATTGTAAGAGCAGTATAAAGATAATGGCAAGCAATGTTGTTGTGGAAAATAATACATTCATTGTTGATAATAAGAATGAAGATATGACATACAGTATAGTTCGCTCTTATGTTGTTAGTAATGTGGAAATTAGTAACAACAAAATTCATCTGTTGAAAGGAAACCTTGACAGTGTTTTCAAGATAGGTCATAATGAAGACGCTACATTTTCTGACAATGATATTTCTGCCAGGGACGATTTCAATCTACTTTCTATTGCCGAAATGATATATTCGAAAAGATGTCGTTTGATTAGAAATGTAATAAAGGTTGGCTCTTTGTCTGGATTGTTTGCGTCTGAGTTTAATCGTAGCATAAGTATTTGTGACAATAGTTTTGTACTAAGTAAAAGTTCCAAAGACAATCTTAGAATGTTTGTTCCTTCGTCAAATCACTATTCCTATCCTTCGAAGATTATAGGAAAAATAAACTTCAATAATAACCAATTAATAATACCTACAACTAACGATGTAACAATAGATTTGAGCAACAAATACGACTATCCTATATTTGGGGGGAAGAACAAGGTGAAGACAAATAATAAAAAATCAAAAATACAAATAAAGTAACACTATGAAACTAATTGTTTTGATTTCGTGCATGCATGAAAAGGATCATAGCATCATTGAACGAAGTAATGTTCAAACAGATGTTGTCGTTGTAAATCAATGCGATAAGGATTCTGTTGATGAGTTTGATTTCAAGAATAAACAAGGTGAAAACTGTCATGCCAAATTCATAAATACAACAGAACGAGGGCTTTCACGTTCAAGAAACATGGCTCTACTTAATTCCTGGGGTGATGTGTGTTACATTTGTGACGATGACGAAATTCTTCAGGACGATTATGAAAATATAATAATGAAGGCATATTGCAATTATCCTCAAATGAGTATAATTACTTTTTCGTTAATCAGAAAGAATTATAACTATCCAACTGAAATAAAGAAAATGGGTATTAAAGAAATACTTAGAACATCTTCAGTTCAGACCACGTTTAATAGGAATGAAATTATTAAGCGAAAAATATTTTTTGATATAAAAATGGGAAGTGGCTCTGGAAATGGTGGAGGAGAAGAAAATAAGTTTCTTATGGATTGTAAAAGGCATGGATTGAAAATGTTATATATCCCTAATGTAATTGCTACGGTAGGGAGCGAAAAAAGCCAATGGTTTCATGGATTTAATGCAAAATATTTTGAAGATACTTTTTGGGCTGCTCGTCGTTCTCTAGGTCTTTTACTAGGATTTGTTTACCTTTTATATTGGTGTCTAATAAGGAGTAACAAATTTGATATAAAGATTAATAAGGTAACGATGATAAAGTATGGACTTAAGGGTTTTTTTCAGGGAAGATAATTTAATTTCTTTATAAGTTATATAGAGGAATAAAGTAAGTCCTTTTTATGTCAGTTTTAGGTTATTAGTCCGCTATCCTATTTATCTGACTAAGTTAAATTCAGCGGATATAATATATATGTTATCAGTAATAGTACCAATATATAACGAAGAGAAATACATTGCAAAGTGTATAGATAGTATTTTAGAGCAGGATTATCCTAAGGATGATTTGGAGATAATCCTTGCTGATGGTATGAGTAAGGACCGTACACGTGAGATTGTTGCGGAATATACTGCCAAGTATCCATTTATTCGTCTGATAGACAATCCTAACCGAATTGCTCCTTGGGCAATGAATTTGGGTATAAAGGAGGCAAAGGGTGATGTGATAATGCGACTTGACGCTCATGCCACATACGAGAAAAACTATTTCTCGGCTTTGGTGGCTGCGCTGAAGAAGTATAATGCAGACAATGTGGGTGCTGTGTGTCGTACGGATGTGCTTAACAAGACTGCTAAGACGCTTGCTATACGTGAGGTGTTGAGCAATAAGTTTGGTGTGGGCAATTCTACTTTCCGTACTGGCATTACAGGAGCACAAGAGGTGGAGACTGTTCCATTTGGTTGTTGGAAGCGTGATGTGTTTGATAAGTATGGTATGTATGATGTGCGTTTGGTGCGCAATCAAGACATTGAGTTGAATAAACGTATTATTCGTGATGGTGGCAAGATTGTGATTGTGCCAGATACTTTCTGCACATATTTAGCACGTGAGAACTATAAGGCGTTAGCTAAAAATAACTTTGGTAATGGTAAATGGAATATACTGACTGTATATTACACAAAGGAGATGCGCTCGCTGTCGGTCCGTCATTTTGTGCCATTGGCATTTGTGCTGTCGATTATCTTACCTACGTTGGTGGGATTGGTATGGTGGCCAGCTTTGTGTGTTACTGCATTGGCGTTAGTGACTTATTTGTTGGCTTTAGGCAGTGTGAGTGCTAAGTTGGCTATGAGCAAGAAACTGAACTTCTGCTATCTGCTGGCAAGTTTCATGGTGCTTCATGTTTCTTATGGATGGGGTTCGCTGGTAGGAATTTTGAAGTTGCTGTTTAAGAATGAAAAACACTGAAACAATTCTATATAAGCTTATCGCTGCTGGATTTGGAAAATGTGACGATATCGCTTTGCCATCGTCTGTGGATTGGAAACGTCTTTGGATGATGGCAAGCCAGCAAGGGGTGTCGGCTATATGTTTGGATGGCATACAACTTATTGATAAGGAGTATGGTTGTTTGGCATCAATGCCAAAGCAATTGAAAATTCAATGGATTGCTTCTGTTGTGCGACAAGAGCAAGCGTATAATGCACAATGGGATGCTGCGAAAGGTTTGGCTGAATTATATGACAGCTATGGTGTTGACATTTTTGTGATGAAAGGCTTTTCGTTGAGTAGGTTGTATCCAAGACCTGAGCATAGGCCGTGTACTGATATGGATTGCTATTTGAAGGACAAGTATGATGATGGTAATAGGATAGCCAAGGAGAATGGACTGACTGTAGATTGCAGCTATTATAAACATTCAAAGATTTTACTTAAGGGATTGACTGTTGAAAATCATCAGTATTTGTTGCCAGTAAAAGGTAGTAGTAAGGCTAAGAAGTTTGAGCATGTGTTGTGCACGTGGATTGATGACGGTAGTAATGAATATATAGGTGACTCACGGCTGAAAGCTTCTTCTCCTTTCTTTGATGCTGTATATGTGTTGGCTCATGCTCAGGAGCATTTCTTGAACGAAGGTGTTATTCTGCGTCATATATGCGACTGGGCTATGGTGCTGAAGACTTATGCCAATAAGGTGGATTGGGATGAATGGAAGCGTGTGTGTATGGAATATGGGATGTTGTCGTTTGGATATGCTATGAGTAGATTGGCTTATAGGGTATGTGGCGTAAATGTTCCGTTTGACTGTCCTAAGGATGATGAGGCTGACAGACGTTTATTAGATGATACACTTTATAGAAAGGTTTGTAATAATGGCAAACGTTCAAAAATACAAGTGAGGATAGACTTAGTGAAGAACATGTTTCGCAATAGTTGGAAATATCGAATGTTCTCGGACACTAACTTCCTGATGTTTTGCGGAAGACGTGTGTGTGGATATTTGTTTGATAAGGATTTAGATTAATTGATTATGATATTCAAAAGACTCTTTGACATTGTAGCGTCCCTGTTGGGACTGCTTTTGATTTGGTGGATATTCCCCATAGTAGCGTTTTTAATCCATAAGAAGATGCCGGGTGGTCCGGCTTTCTTCTGTCAGAAGAGAGTGGGAAAGGATGGCAAGTTGTTTACTTGTCATAAGTTCCGTTCGATGACGGTGAAGCATTCTGGCTCTTCTGTTTCGGTGGCGGGTGATAGTAGAATTACTCCGTTTGGTGCTAAGTTGCGTCATTACAAGATTGACGAGTTGCCTGAGCTGTGGGATGTATTGATTGGTAACATGAGCTTTGTGGGTCCGCGTCCTGATGTGCCTGGTTATGCGGATAAGCTGCAAGGTGATGATAGGGATGTTTTAAAGCTACGTCCTGGCATTACTGGTCCTGCTACTCTTAAGTATAGACTGGAGGATGAAATGATTTCGGACTTTATGAAGGACTTTAGAAACATGAATTACCATGAATTGACCACTAAGTATCCGCAAATTAAAATATCGGATAAGGAATATGCTGAGCTGATAGTGAAGAGTGACCAGGAAGTTGCTGTGTGGTATAACGATAACGTGATTTATCCTGATAAAGTGCGCCTGAACTGTCATTACTATCGCCACTACTCGTTCTGGAAGGATATTGAAATGATATTCGCAACAGTACTCGGGTTTAAGGTGAAGTTTGCGGGGGAAGAAGTGTAGGGAATGTTGAGTTTTGAGTTTTGAATTTTGAATTGTTCGCTGCTTCGCATGCGATTTGGAATTATTCAATTTGGAATTAGGAATTACGAGTTAGGAATTTCTATGAATTAGAAGTTTGGAATTAGGAGTTAGGAGTTTCTATGAATTAGGAGTTTTGAATTTTGAGTTAGGAGTTGTTCTCGGCTTCGCCTGCGATTTGGAATTGAACATTTTTGAATTGTTATGGAACGCGAATTTCCAATAATAAATTTTGTAATCGGCTGTGCCGCTTGCCAGAGCAAGAATTTTGAATTGTGCGCAAGCGCATTTTGAATTATTATGGTTTGAATCGTATTTATTTCGCAAATAATCTATATCTTTGCATAAGATAGGCTGCACCTCGGCATAACATTCAATCAAGCTTGATGTTCTGCTCTCGGTTTGCTCTGTCTTTTTAGAAAAAGATTAAAGGAGATTATCGTTATGTGTAAATTAGATACGATTATAAATACTACTGTACGGGATTTTCATCCTTCAACTGTAATAAAACGAGGAAAATCAATGGAACAAATAGAATATATGACAAATATTCTGTTTGCTCTTGCCAAGCGTCTACAGAAGCCTTTGGACAAAACATTAGAGTGTATCGAAAAGAGTCACTTGTTACCGATTTTAGACAAAGCGTATCATTGTAGAAAACAAAAAAGCAGTAATGAAATAGTTAATGAATTGACTGAAAAAATTCTTGCAGTATGAAATTGTATCATGGAACTACGTCTGAATTTGTCATGCCTGATTTGTCAAAAGGACGTGAAAATACAGATTTTGGTATTGGCTTTTACTTGACAGATAAAGAGTCAATGGCAAAGAATTGGAAAAAAGGACATCCAAATAACCATGTTATTGTCTATGAACTGACACTTGCGAATATAGAGACGGGTAAACTGCATATTAAGCGATTTGAGAACGCAGATATAGAATGGGCTAAATTTGTGTATAACAATCGTAAAGGAAAAAACAAGAAGAGTAGATACGATTTGATTATAGGTCCGTTGGCTGACAATGGATTAGAAAATTGGTTTACGAGATTGGAAAATGGGGAAATAGATTGGGATGACCTTGCAAAAGGCATTGAATTTAATAAATTCCAGTCTCTTCAGTTTTGCTTTGTAAAACCAAATGCTATAAAATTATTGGAATATGCCGAAAGAAAGTGAAAGAGAAAAGATGCTGAAATTGCAGGTAAATTTCATGGCTAATTTTCTGATTAACGAAAAGAAAATATCGTATGAAGATGCGATAAAGATGATTTTGTCCTCTCAAACCTACAAGCAATTGGTGAACAGTAAAATGTATTTGAACCAAAGTAGACGATATGTCTTGGAAGATCTAAAAGCAGAAATCCTTAAAGCAGGTATCCATTAGCGTCTGTCCAAATAGAATATTAATGACAAAATGTGTCAAACATGCATAAAGACTCATAGCTTGACAAGAGCTATAAGAGAAATGAAGGTTGCAAAGATTGAAGGAAGAAAACTTCAAAGTGTTGACGACTTTATCAATGAAATGTGAGGGTAGATATTTAATCACATAACTGGAGGACATAATATGAGCACTAACGCTTACGAAGAAATGCTTGAATATCTGGATGGACAAAGAAAAAAGCTTGCTGATATGCGTGAAAGATTGGATGAGCCTGGTGTTGAGAAACAATACGAGGCTTGCCTTAAAGCATACCGTGACTTGAAGAACTCGCTGGATTGGGCAAAAGAGAAAGGTTTTGCGGAAGGATATGTGGAAACTCGCTTAAAGATACTTATGCTTGAGTACGGAAAAACTCGTGAAGAAGCTCTTGTAAAAATAGCAAAAGAACTTCTTGAGGAAAACGTATCTACTCAAGCTATTTATATGACAACTGGTATTTCTGTTGAAGATATCTCAGAGAAGCCTATAGATAAAAAGGAAACTCAAGCTACTAAATATGAATTGCCTGAACACTTGAAAAAATGCGAGGCATATTGGCTGGGGTAAAAGATGAAAACGATGATAGATTAAACTACTTATTGGAGAAGAACAAATGAGAAAGGTCTTTCTTGACACCAATGTGATTCTTGATTATTATTTGGATAGAGAAGAATTCAGTAATGATGCTGAAGCTATATTCGCTTTGGGATATAGTAAAGTATGTTCTTTATTTGTTTCTGCTCTGACTTTTGACCCCAGGAGAATTTTTGATGTTAATAAGGAATATGGAGTGATACAAAATAGGCTCTTCTTTTTGAAAAAACATTAAAAATATAATACTTAACACTCATGATGTTAGAGGAAAAACAGAAGGCTTATGTTAAGGATAGCTTGACAAGAGCTATAAGTGAAATGAAGGTTGCAAAGATTGAGGGTAGAAAACTTCAAAGTGTTGACGACTTTATTAATGAAATGAGAGGCGTGTGATATTATAGCCTTAAGGCTTATCGAGACATAAAGAATTCTTTGGATAGTGCAGAAAAAGGAGAATGTAAAAAAGCTATAGAGATAGCGAGGGTAATTTTGCCATCGACTTAAAAAAACATAAGACAACGCCAAAGGATAAGCTTTATACTCTTCTTCCTGAATTTTTGGAAGATGATGAATAATAAAATGAATTTATAATTTAGTCAATCTTCTATTTCTGTTTTCTTGCATATACATCAGCAGCTTCATGCTTCAATATAGAACATTCTTTGGGTACAGATGTATCTGAAGAGGTGTTGAAAAATCTATAGTGAGACAAGTATAAAGAAAAAGAGTGTGCCTTTTGGGGTACACTCTTGCTATTAAAATTCGCTATCTAAAATCTCCATCATTTGTGCAGCCGTAATGACTTGTGGGGTTCTTGGGAAATGCTTAAGGTTGCCAGTGACAAGGAATGAGTCTTCTTTGCTAAGCGTTACTTCATAGAATGGACGGTCTTTTTCGTCAGGCATATCTCCTAAAAAAGGAATGCGTTCAGAATGTACACCAAATGTCTTAATATAATTGAGAATGGCATCTATTTGTTCTTCTTTTATTCTGAATTTTGGCCTGCGCAAGACTTCATAGTATTCTGTAATTATTTCTTCGTTGTAGACAGGTATTATCCTGTTATGAAACATGCTGGCAACTACCTTAACTGTAGCAGCTAAAGGGTTCTTGCTTATTCTTGCCGATACAAGAATGTTTGTATCAATAACTGCATATACCATTGCGCTCATTTTTTAATTTTCGTACTTCTTTTATTTCAGCATTGATTTCATCCAATGTCATTTCCGGACCTTCTTGCGCCTCTGCTTCTTTGCGTAGTTCGCTAAAGACATTCAAGGCATTTTCCCTAATGTCATTGTTTGATTCTGCTGATATTGTGAAAGGAATTTTGCGACAACGATTAACGGTACGAACAAAAATGTTGATGGCTGTGTTTGCACTCATGCCAAATTGAGCGCATAATTCATCGAAAATTGCTTTCTGTTGGTTGTCTATACGGACTGTCATAGATGTCTGTGCCATAGTGAGTACTTTTTAAAGTTAAACAATTCTTTATTATTATGATGCAAATATACATCATAATGACGTAAATACCAATTTTTTAAATATATAAATTTTTAATTATGGAAAGAAAAACGATTTATCTGTGTCTTGCTCATATGAGTGAGGCTGGTTTGGAACAGAAATACGTGAAGGAGGCTTTCGACACCAATTGGGTGGTGCCGATGGGTCCGAACGTAAATGCTTTCGAAAAGGACCTAAAGAAGTTTGTCTGCAGTCAAACTTCCAATGAGGAATTAGGAGTTAGGAATGTTGAATTAGAGCGTGAGGTGGTTTGCTTGAGCGCTGGTACTGCTGCTGTTCACTTGGCACTGATTGGCTGTGGCGTTAAGGCTGGTGACGAGGTGCTGGTGCAGAGCTTTACGTTCTGTGCTTCAAGTCATCCTATCACTTATCTTGGTGCAAAGCCTGTGTTTGTAGGCTCAGAGGGTGAGACATGGAATATGGATCCGGCTTTGCTGGAAAAGGCTATCATTGACCGTAAAGAGAAGACGGGCAAATTGCCTAAGGCTATTGTGCCCGTGGCTCTGTATGGTATGCCTTACCGCATTGACGAGATTATGGCTATTGCCGACAAGTATGGCATCCCTGTGGTGGAAGATGCTGCTGAGGGTATGGGCTCGCGCTTTGATGGACAGGTGTTGGGTACATTCGGCAAGTATGGTGTGCTGTCGTTTAATGGCAACAAGATGATTACTACTTCGGGTGGTGGTGCTTTGATTTGCCGTAATGCTGAGGATGCCAATGAGGTGATGTGGTATGCTACACAGGCTCGCGACGCTTATCCTTATTATCAGCATACTGCCATTGGCTACAACTATCGTATGTCGAACGTGTGTGCTGGTATTGGTCGCGGTCAGATGACTGTGCTTAACGACCATATTGCTCACCACAAGCATGTGCAGAAGCTCTATGAGGAACTGTTGAAGGATGTTCCTGGAGTACATATTCATAAGCAGCCTGAGGACAAGCGTTATGATGCCAACTTCTGGCTTTGCGCTGCCACTTTGGATGCAGATGTGAAGATTCAAGGACAGGAGAACGCTTACAAGGAAGTGATTAAGACTGCCGTAGGTGGTGCAGCAGGTGTGATACATGCTGTTGACTCGGCTACAACCGACTGTCAGCCGAATGAGAATGTTGAGGCATTGCGTGTGTTCATGCTGGGCAAGAAGATAGAGTGTCGCCCTGTATGGAAGCCTATGCACAAACAACCCGTGTATGAGGGTGCTCCTGTATATACCAATGGGGTAGAGGAGGAACTGTTTAAGGTAGGCTTCTGTCTGCCTGCTGGTCCGTATGTTACGGATGATGACGTGAAGTATATCGTAGAAAGCATCAAAGAAGCGATTGTAAGATAAGCAATTGGTTGATGAGCGATTAATGGACGTAATGTGCTGGCTGCATATATGTCTGTTAATTGCTCATCCGTATAAAAACTATACGCATAATGGAAACTTTATAGAAGCAATTTGGAATTTGCTCTCATCGAATGCCATCACGACTCGGCAAACTTTAAACAAGTTTGGTTGGCTCTCACTGCTTTGGCAAGCGTCTCTACGAGTTTAGCGCAACATTCGCAGTTATATAAGGTGTAAAAATGATTCTGATAGGTATAAACAAAATGAAATCAAACCATACGTTAAGTTTTTAATGTTATATCAGCAATAAAAATTTGTTTACTTCAACATATATATTTATCTTTGCATAAAACTTGAAATATATGCAGACAATAGAAATACGAAAGATAGGACCTTTGGTGGAAACGGGAATTGTACCCGTTTCTCAGGTCATGCTTTTAATAGGTGAGCAGAGTACTGGTAAAAGTACATTCATGAAGATTTTGTGTTTTTGTTGTTGGCTTGAAAAACAAGTCATGATAGGCGGTGACAGTATTGTTTCGAAATATACCCATTATTATCGTTTTTGGAATGAACTAAAGAAATTCCATCATTTTAATGACGAATTTCTTTCTGATAGCAGTTATATTAAATACGATGGTTCTGCTATACAGATAGAAATGCGAGGTAAAAAGCGAAACGCAAAGATTGTTAGAAAACCTAATTTTGCAGAAATAAGACATAATCTGAAAATAAGTTTCTTGCCTTCAGAAAGGAACTTGTTGTCATCTATCCAGAATATAGAAAACTTATACAGGTCGAAAGATGTTGACATGTTATTCAATTATATTTTGGAATGGGGAGAGGCCAGATCACAGTTTAATGTAGTTCATCCGCTTGATTTGGTCTTTGTTGAAAAGATGAAGTATCATTATGATGCAAAAAATGGTGACATTTTGACTTTGGCTGATGGACATTCAAAGATAAAGCCATATTATGCTTCGAGTGGTGTACAGTCTGCTTTACCGATACAGGTGCTTGCTACCTACCTTGCAAGGGAAGTGGGTACTTCTGCAAAAATAAGTCCTGTTGAATATTTAAAGCAGTTGGATTTAACAGATTCCAAGATTGACATAAAAGTGCTGACATCGGTACTAAGTGAAATGCTTAAAAATGGAGGTGTCTCAAAAAACGAAAAATTATCAGACATTTCTCCTTCTTTTGACACGGTTTTCAAAAACTTGCAGAATCGTTCGTCGTATAGGTCTTTTCATATGTTCATAGAAGAGTTGGAACAGAATCTGTTTCCTAAAGCTCAGTTCGAACTTGTAAAGATGCTAGTTGGACTATTGAAACAAATGAATAAAAAAGATACAGGATATAAAAGCTCTGTGTTTTTAACAACCCATAGTCCATATGTATTAACAGCATTGAATGTTATGATGTTGGTATCTGCGGCATACGAACTTTCATCTGATAAAGTAAGCGACTTGGGGCTTGAGGATTATGTTCTTCCAAAAGGTGCTTACTCGGCATATTGTATAAAGGATGGACGCTTTGAAAGTATTGTCGACGAAGAATATGGTTTTATAAAAGGGGATTTCCTGGATTCCGTTTCGGAACTGGTAGACAATTATACGTTTGAACTAAACTCAATCATATATGGAAACGCTGAAGAATAAGTTGGATGCTTTTGATGGTCAACCAGAACAAGGTTGGAACAAAAGGAAGAGTATCTCAGTTGGTGAGCGTGGACAAGTATATAGAGCGAATTTTTCGCAAGAATACTTGTCTGCCGTATATGCAATAGATGGTGGTATTATTAAGGATGATAATATTGTCAAGTGCGACAAGTTAGTCTTGCTTGATTTAGATAATCAAATGTTATTTGAATTGTTTGTTGAATTGAAAGGCGGAAACATACAACATGCTATAGAACAAGTAGAAGCTACATTGAATAATCCTTTGTTTAAGGATTCGGCTGTCAAAATTAGACAGGCAAGAATTATAGGACGCAAGATACCAAGTAATACGGGAAATTCAATAACTGAAAAAGCGAAGAAAAAGTTTATGTCAAGATATAACTGCAGATTGGAGTTTAAGACTGGACCTGCTGTTGAGAATATCAAAATATAAACGATGCGTTTAGCAATAAATACAATTTTTTATCCTCATCCGAGTGGCGGCATAGTGCAGAGCGATACTGTAATGGGGTTCTAATCTTTTATTTTTTTTATTTATTATATAGACACTTGCATAGGTGTCTATAAAGTTGGTGTTCCATTTCTCCAACTATGTTTCTGAATTCAAAAAGAAACACGCAGATAGGCAGTACAATATCTATGTGCATGATATGGATGTTGATATGGAGAAATTCAAAGAAGACTATGAGAATTATGATTATCTCCAAAAGCATCTAATCGCAGAAGTCTATTTCGATACTGATGAAGTTTTGTTCAATAGTGAATACCGAAAAATATAGTAAAAAATTGGAGAGCCTTTACTCTGACTCTCTAATATACCTAATGAGCAATATTTATTAAGTTACATCCCAATGCTGTTTGAATGCGAGCAATGGTTTGTGTGGTGAAGTTGTGGCGACATTGCTGCAAGGCAATCACGGAAAAGTTTATCCTGTACCATAATTACTAAATTTCAAAGGTTGCACTTTCTATATCGGTTATCATATTCTTCTCAATGGTAATAACACCATTCTTTTGCGCAAAAATACATAAAGAAAGTAAAGACTGTTCACTTTTAAGTGAATATTTTGGATGGTTTAACAAGGGGAACATTGTATAAACACAAATACAGATTTTGATAAGATAGATAAGGTACTCTCGAAGAATGGTGGAGGCTTGTTTTGCACATGTTGGTGTGTTGGACAAGCGATTCGGTGAGCCAGACTTGGACTGGATCTCATATTGCAGATGAGGTGATCAATGACGGCATCAAGAAAATGATTGCTGAGTATCCAGACAAATACTATGTGAAAAACTACTTGGGTAATGTGTTATAAATAGGTGTTTGAATGAAAGAAATCAAGCTATTTGATTACCAAGAGGATATGAAGGAACGGATAGAGAAGGCTTTTGAGTCTCATCAATCCGTTATGGTTCAGATGCCTACTGGAACAGGAAAAACGATACTTCTTGCAGAAGTAGTGAAAAGTGAAAAGTTAAAAGGGAAAAATCCAGATGGAGAGAAAAGTGAAAAGTTAAAAGGGAAAAATCCATGTGTGTGGATTGTGGTGCATCGGCGTGAATTGGTGGAACAGATAAAGGAAACACTTGCAAAGCAATTGGATTCTTCACTTTTCTCTCTTCACTCTTCACTTAACCCATTGGATTCTTCACTTTTCACTCTTCACTCTTCACTTATCAAAGTTTTCTCTATACAGTGGCTATCGAAGCATTATCATGAATTGGAGGAGAAACCTTCGCTCATCATAATTGATGAGGCTCATCATGCAGTGGCAAAGACATACAAGGAGGTGATGGATGCTTATCCTGAGGCAAAGAAGTTGGGACTGACTGCCACGCCCTGCCGACTGACCAAACGAGGGTTCACCGATTTGTTTGATGTGCTGCTGCAGTCGTGGTCGGTAAAGAAGTTTATTGCCGATGGGTGGCTATCGTTGTATGACTATATGTCCATAAGAGAGGATAGTGAGGACTGGCGCTTGGTGAACTCGCTGAAGAAACGTGGTGCCGACGGAGACTTCTCGCTGAGAGAGATGAGCGAGAAGCTGAATGTGCAGCCAAGTATCGAGAGGCTTTGTGATACGGTGATGAGATATGCAGCTAACAAGAAAGGCATCACTTACGCCATAGACATAGCCCATGCGGAGCATATAGCGGAAGCGTACAGACAGCATGGAATAAAAGCAGTGGCGATAAGCAGCAAGACATCGATTGAAGAAAGAAAGAAAATCATTGAAAGGTTTAAGAAAACAAGTGTAGGAGATCGTTATGGTAATTCTTGCTATGCCTCTTTGGAACAGACGAACGACATACAAGTGTTGGTAAATGTGGACTTGTTTGGTGAAGGTTTTGACTGTCCCGATGTAGAGTTTATTCAGTTGGCGAGACCCACACTGTCGTTGGCAAAATATCTGCAGCAAGTAGGACGTGGCATGCGTGTGTTTGAGGGCAAGAAGTATTGCTTGATATTAGACAATGTCGGACTGTACCGTTTGTTTGGTCTGCCGTCGGATGACAGAGACTGGCAAGCCATGTTTGAGGGACGTATCGCTGGTAAAGGTATTCTGACAGGTGAAGTGGAAGGACAATATAACATAGCCTATTCTGTTTGTAACGAACAAGAGAAGATCACTTCGGACGCACGAACAGAGTTAATCACCGTGATGACACATGAGGGGCAACGTATGGACTTGGAGGAAGCATACGGCTACGAGATAGTCAGCAATAAGGAAGGGCTGTCTGGTGTTGTGGATAAGGACGGCAAGGAAGTGTTACCCTGTGAATATAATAAGGTAGAACTGAAAGCATACGGAATAGCCAAGCTGTACTCTCGACGGAAGATAGACAGAGAACGTCCATGGATGGACTTGCGTAATGGAGTTAGATTCTTCAAGCGACCAAGAATCGAAAAGCATGGTTTTATGGAGTTCTCTACTACAGACGGACTGCGCCTCTATCCGAGAGTAAAGACACGTAAGATGGACGAGAACTGTTTTGTATTGCGGAATGCGTTGGGCAATGGGACCGACGAAGGGCTGCGGTTCCGCAATTTCTTTGTGCAGCCATCAGAGCCAGACAGACTATACATGTTCAAGGAGAAAATAGAAGACCTGTCGATTTGGGAAGACGAGCAAGGAGGTTTGGCTTGGCGCAAGGCTTGGGATACCATGTTGCATCCTATGACAGCTGAAGAATTAGCGGAAAGGAGAAACATATGGAAAGAAGAGGTCAAGCAATTTGAAGGGGAAAAGAAACAATATATAAGGTTTTTCAGACCAGAAATAAAAATAAACTACATCGAAGGCAAGACACAGTTGGCAGATTATAAAGAACCTGCCAATCTGAGAGTCAATTGCGTAACGAAGAATAATTACCAAGTATACTATAGAAGACATTGTATGGATAAATGGGAGTCATTAGGCAGTTATGCCAAGATATATCCTCAGGCATACGGTATAAGAGTAGTGCAAAGCAGAGAAGGCAAATACCTTGTACGCACCGAACTGTACAAACCAATGGAAATGCCAGAACAGACGTATGAGTTTGCAGAGCTGCAGGACAACACCCTGCTTCATTTCATGGAGCAGGGCAAGGAATACTGGGTATATTTGGAGAATATGACATGCTTTACCCGAGAACCAGAATTTGTCACCATTGGTTTCATGGACTTCCTGAAGATTGGTGGAGTGTATATGAGATGTGGAAGAAACAATGGTGAAACCTACAGAAGAGCAGAGATAAGGATGTACGATGACATCTGCTTCTTGGGATTAAGAGAAGTGTTCGTCAAGACTGCATATAGACAACACCATTATTACATACAGCAACGGTCGTTGGACGGCAAACATTTTGTGCTGAGTGATAGTATGAAACCAAAAGAATCGTCAACATGGTTTGATATGTACTACGACGGGAAGAATACGCCGATAGTAGAAAGACGAAAGAAGGACTATGAGATATACGGAGTGAAGACAAGATAACGATAGATTTTCATTACGGCAGAATTGTGCTTGCCGTGGCTGTAGAGAACATAGGAGCGTCCACATCCCCATTCAATAGGATAGGGATGTGGACGGTTGTTATGCGTAGGGCAATATCTGTTTACTTATTCCTCGCCACGCAATACGGGTAGCGAGATGTGGTATTTGACGGCAAATATACGTATCAGCACGATGAGCACGAAGGCGATGATTACTGAGACGGTCATGTCGCATCCGCACTCTACCAGTCCCCAATAGGCGGCACCTCCAACGATGCTTGCCATGGCGTAAATCTCCTTCTTGAAGATTACTGGCACGTTGTTGAGGAGCACGTCGCGGATTACGCCGCCCGCCGAACCTGTGATTGTGCCCATGATGATGGCTACCCAGAAGGGATGTCCGCAATCTAACGTCTTCTGCAAGCCCGCTACCGTAAAGAGGGCAAGACCTAAGGTGTCGAAGAAGAACCACGTGTTGTCCAGGCGCTTGAGCGAGTGGGCAAAGATGATGACGAACATCTGGGCTATGAGCGTACAGATGAGGTAGATGGAGGAGGTCATCCAAAAGGGTGTTACGCCCAGCATCATATCGCGAAGTGTTCCGCCACCAATAGCAACCGCAATGCCGCAGACAAATCCACCAAACCAGTCGAAATGCTTGGCTGCTGCGTGACGAATGCCTGAGATGGCAAAGGCAAAGGTTCCGAGAAACTCAATAACATTGAGTAATGGCTCGTAGAGCTCTTGGTGCGACATCATATATTGTTCACTACGTTTACGGGTTTACCACTAAGGAATGTTCGGATGTTCTCTTCGGCAATGGCCATAAGGCGCGTGCGTGCCTCTTTTGACGCCCAAGCTACGTGGGGTGTTATGAAGGCATTAGGCTCGAGGAACAGAGGATTGTCGGCAGCTGGTGGCTCCAGGCACATCACGTCGGCGCAATAGGCTGCCAAATGTCCGCTGTGTAGGGCTGCGGCCACATCCTCCTCGTTTACGAGCGGACCTCTGCCTGTATTTACCACGATGGCGCCCTTCTTCATCTTGCTGATGGTGGAGCTGTTGACCAGCTGGTGTGTGTCGGGCGTAAGTGGGCAATGCAGCGAGATGATGTCGCTATCAGAGAGTAGCTGGTCCATACTGGCCTTACGGATGTATTGTGGTAGTTGGTCGGCCTGCTTGCTTGTTAGGGCGATGACGTTCATGCCAAAGTCGGCAGCCAGACGCGCCACCTTCATGCCGATGTTGCCCAGGCCTACGATGCCGAGCGTCTTGCCAGCAAGCTCAATTAGGGGCAGGTCCCAATAGCAGAAGTCGGGGCAACGGCTCCATTCGCCGTCGTGCGAGGCACGTGCATAATGGTCTACGTGATTGGTAACGTTAAGAATGTGGGCGAAGGTCATTTGTGCCACGCTGTCGGTACTGTAGGCAGGAATGTTAGTTACGACAATCCCGCGCTTGCTGGCAGCTCGCAAGTCGACAACATTATAGCCTGTGGCAAGCACGCCAATATATTTGACATTAGGCAACTGGGCAATTGTGGCCTCGTCGAAAACAGTTTTGTTGGTAAGTACTATTTCGGCATCGCCAACATGGGCTATTACCTCTTCGGGAGCAGTACGCTTGTATACAGTAAGATTGCCAAACTGTTCTATCTGTTCCCACGACATGTCGCCAGGATTGACGCCGTTGCCATCCATTACTACGATTTTCATTTTAATATTCAGTTTTTTATATTTTATTAGTTTGTCTTGTTATTGATAGGGATGTTAGAGAAGTATCGTTGTACTACTGAGAGTTGCTCTTTCTGGGTGCTTCAAATCTTCATCAGTCCTCAAATCTTCATTAATCCTCAAATCTTCATTAATCCTTAAATCTTCATCAGTCCTTAAATCTGTCGCCCCACAGCTTAAGCATTTGCTGGTACGACTTTTCCTCGGCAGGCGAGCGTTGGGCGTGCCATATGCGCGTGTTGCCGTTAAGGGCATCGGGCATGTATTGCTGCTGTACAAAGTGGCCTGGATAGTCGTGAGCGTACTTGTAGCCGTCGTGATAGCCCAGGCTTTGCATCAGCTTTGTAGGGGCGTTGCGCAGATGGAGCGGAACAGGCTGGTTGCCCGTGCTACGTACCAAGGCCAGAGCATCGTTTATGCCGTTATATGCAGAGTTGCTTTTGGGGCTTGTAGCCAGATAGACGGCAGCTTCGGCAAGCGGAATGCGTCCTTCGGGCCATCCTATCTTCATTACGGCGTCGAAGGCGGCATTGGCCAGAAGCAAGGCGTTAGGGTTGGCAAGTCCTATATCCTCGGCAGCCGAGATAACCAGTCGGCGGGCTATGAATTGCGGGTCTTCTCCTCCTTCAATCATGCGTGCCATCCAATAGAGCGTGGCATCGGGGTCGGAGCCGCGTATCGACTTGATGAAGGCCGAGATGATGTCGTAATGCATCTCGCCGTCCTTATCGTAGGCAAGTGGGTTCTGCTGCAAACGACTCTCAACAATCTTGTCGGTAATAACTACCGGTTCGTTGCCGTCGGCCTCGACAACAAGCTCCAGTATATTGAGAAGCTTGCGCGCGTCGCCTCCGCTATAGCGTAGTAAGGCACCCGACTCCTTGAGCTGTATGTTGCGCTTGCTTAGCTCTACATCTGATGTTATGGCGCGATTGACAAGGTCGAGTAGGTCGTCCTTCTCGAGCGGCTTGAGCACGTACAACTGGCAACGCGACAGCAAAGGGCGTATTACCTCGAACGACGGATTCTCGGTAGTGGCTCCGATAAGTGTGACGATGCCACGCTCCACGGCTCCGAGCAAGGAGTCTTGCTGCGACTTGGAGAATCGATGTATCTCGTCGATAAACAGGATGGGGGAGGCTGAATTGAAGAACCGCCCGCTCTTGGCCCGCTCAATCACATCGCGCACATCCTTAACTCCGGATGTAACGGCGCTAAGGGTGTAGAAGGGCGTTTCGAGCTTGTTGGCGATGATCTGCGCCAACGTGGTCTTGCCTACTCCGGGAGGTCCCCATAATATAAACGACGATATGCGCCCCGCGTCAATCATCTTGCGCAAGACGGCACCCTCGCCAACCAAGTGTTTCTGCCCAACATAATCGTCGAGCGTGCGAGGTCTCATTCTTTCTGCTAAAGGTTCACTCATATATAGTCGCAAAATTAGAAAATATATGCGAATTACACAAAATTTTCTTTATCAAAACTTGGAAATTAGAACTAAAGTATATACTTTTGCAGCACATTAAAGGGAGGTGCACGTTTGAGGAATCGTGGCATTCTTCTCTATACTAATAATAATGACAATAAAACAACAATATATGAAACAACAGAAAGCTTTGACACTCAAAACGTTGACAAAAAGTAATGTATGGGAAGTTCAAGAGAACGATATCCTTAGAATGTGGGAAACAGCCGAGAAGGACGCGGACTTTAAGGACAACCGACGTCATTTTGTTGACGTGATACGCAGCGCTTTTGAAATAGAGGAGATAAAGATAGACAAACCTGTGGTTATACAGAAGTATGAGGACCGCGGATTTACCATTGCTTCGTTGCATATTACAGACAACGACTCGGGAAAGTATGGTATAAAGAAGCGCCCTATTATGCGTGTTACCGACCTTACCTACGAGAATATCCGTCATATTTCGGCTGCCAAGCTTATCGAGGTGCTCGACCGCAACTTTGGTGGCGGATGGGACTCGCTCTCGCAGAGCATACAGGACATTATAGAAAGCGGATTCGACATCAGCACAACAACACTTCCTAAGGACCGTCTGCACAAGCCAGGCGGCATGTACGAGAAGAAGGTGAATGATGGTTTCGAGGTGCTGGAGATTACTAAGGGCGCTTGGGTTGAGGCTATCTTTGCCAAGGAGAAGCCTGAGGTAGAGAAGCCAGTGGCCAAGGTTGATGACGACGATTTCCGCGACAAATACGACCGTGAGGACGACGACGATGAGGACGACGAAGAAGAGGACTTGCCAGACGACAAGTATGGCGACGACGATGACGACGACGATACCTTCGACGAGGACAAGCTCACGGAGGAGAGTTATCGTACAACATTCGATACAGATCCAGAAGACCTTAACCTTGAGGCGGAGGATGTTACGGATGATGACGATAATTATTAAATTAGGATTGTAATCATGCCTTAAGGTGGTGGCCTTAAGGATATAAGGTTGGGCGCTTGGAGGGAGTGATCTTTCCAAGCGTTTTTTTGTTGTTCTGTAGGATTGTTACTTTTATTTTTGAATACGAGTTATCGTAAATTTTCCACGAATAGAACACGAGTTTCCGCGATTTTTCCACGAATAGAATACGAGTTATCGTAAATTAACCACGAATTAACCATAAAACCAAATGGCTATTAACGATCACAATAAGTGATGATTAATAGCCATGAAAAATGTTGTTTATTTGCTTGAGTACTTCTTGATGTATTCGTCGCCACGCTTGTCGCCCAGTTCGGCAGCCTTCTTCAGGCACTCTATTGCTTCGGCCTTGCGCTTAAGAGCGTTTAGCGCCACACCCTTTATAACAAGAGCGTCGGTAGACTTTGGGTCCAGGTTAAGACATAGGTCGGCCGTCTTGACAGCATCCTCGAGCTTGTTGACGCGCAACTGAAGCGAAGCCAGCTCGGCAAGATAAGGCGGACGCATGTCTGGTTGGGCCACAACAGCAGCATGGGCAATGTCGTTAAGGGCCTGCTGATATTGGCGCAGATTAACCTCGCATGTGTAGCGAGTGTAGTAGAAGTCGGCAGACGCACGGCCAAACATCAGGGTGTCGTAGGTGTTGTAGTCGGTCAGGGCACCACGATAATCCTTCATGGCGTCGCGCAATTGGCCGCGTGTAAGGATGTAGGGAGCCGAAATCGTGGTAAGAGGTTGTGGACAACGTGCCACGCAACTATCGAGCAACACTAAAACCTGCTCGTTGGGCGCTCCAAGCTGGGTTTTGCATTGGGCAGCCTCGAAGAATATCTCGCTGTTGCAGATTGGCGTCTTTGTAAGAGCGTCGAACATGTCGTAAGCCTTCTGATACTCGCCCTTGGTGTAAAGAATCTGTGCCATGCGATGCTGGTAGGCAGGCTGGGCGTCGAGCTTGTAAGCCTTTTCGGCCTCGTTGTAGGCGCGGTCTAATGTCCAGTCGTTGTAGAGCGAGTCGTTGCTGTAGACCAGTTTCTGATACATAACGCGCGAATATTCCGAGTGAGCCTCGGCCTTGTTGGTGGCCTGCTTCAAGGCAGTCTGCATTTGGCTGTCGGCTCCGGCATAGTCGCCATAATTCACGCGGCGCAAGGCGTCCATCGAATAGCCGTCCACATCGTGTGGAAACTGCGAGATGTAGTCGGAAATATAGCCGGCATACTTTGCCGAATCGCCCTTGTCGGCTGCAAACATCACCATAAGCTGAGCGTCCTTTTTATCGGCAGGTAGCTGCAAACGAATGCCCGAGCTGGTGTAGAGAGGGTTGTTGATGGTAAGCGCGTCGAACTTGAGCTGGGCTGCATAGCGGGCGTCTACGGCGCTTGGGGCCGACTGGAACAATCCTACCAGCTCGCCGTTAGCATTTACCATAGCGCTACCCGGAATGCCCTGGCTGTCGCGAAAGGCAAGCACATAGTAGCCATACTTGTCCATAAATGTCTCCTGGCGCTCAATCTCGTATTGGGCTGCTGTAGGTTTCTTCTGCTCCGAGCCTACAAGCCAAAGCTTTGAGTCCTTGGGCATTAAGGCCTTGGCAAGGGTTGCGGCCTGAGCCTTCTGGGTGCCAACCTTAAAGCGGCAAACGTCGTAAATCTCGTTGGCTCCTATAAGTTTTTGTACGGGATAAGTCTTGCCGTTGAAGTCGGTTACTACAGCCGAAGCAGCCGACGATAAAGCCGACCACGAACCGATGGCCTCGCCGTCGGCCGTTACAAACACGCCACAAGTAGAACTCGTAGCGTTGCCGTTAGAGTCGTAGGCGGTAAGCTTGAAGGTCGATTTTGCCGCTTTCTTAACTTGTGCCGACTGGGCATTAACACTACCCGCAGCAAGCAATAGAACGCATACTGATGTTAAAAAACGATTCATTTGTTTTTATTTGTTACTATTATTTTCTTTTTCTAAGGATTTTGTTTGGGGTTTCTTTTCCTTCCTTCTAAAAGTCTCTATTTCATTTTAAGCAACGTTTTGGCGTTGTCAATGGCAGCTTGCGAGATGTCGCTACCGCTAAGCATCTGCGCGATTTCGTTAACGCGTTGCTCGTCGTCAAGCTTGGTCATCGTGCTAACCGTTCCTTCGGCTGTCTCGTGCTTTGCCACCTTGTAATGGGTTGAGCCGAAAGCCGCAATCTGTGGCAGGTGAGTTATGCAGATTACTTGGCGATGAGCGTCGCCCATGTCGCGCATGATGTAAGCCATTTGCTCGGCCACACGTCCGCTTACGCCTGTGTCTATCTCGTCGAAGATGATTGTAGGCAGACCAATAGCCTTGCTTATCATGGCCTTAAGCGAGAGCATTACGCGGGCAATCTCGCCGCCCGATGCCACTTGAGCCACGGGCTGCATCTCCGTGCTTGAGTTGGCGCTAAACAAAAACAGCACCTTGTCACCACCCGTTGGCCCGAGTGTGCCCTTCTTGACGTCCACCTTGAAGCGCACCTTAGGAATGCCCAGCGGTACAAGCAACTTGGACAGTTCGTCCTCAACCTCTATTGCCGCCTTCTGGCGCAGATTGGTCAAGACAGCGGCCTTCTGTTCGCATTTGGCCTTTAGAAGCTCCACTTGTTGTTCGAGTTCCTTAAGATGTTCGTCGCCATTGTCGATGTTGCTCAGCAGAGAGTCCAGCTCGTCGAGCTTCTCAATCAGTCCGCCAATATCGCTCACATGAAACTTCTGCTGCAAGGTATAGATAGTGTCCAGTCGCTCGGTAATCTCGTTGAAGCGTTGCGGGTCGAACTCGATGTCGTCCATCTTCGACGAAATCTCCTGGGCGATGTCCTTCAGCTCGATAAAGCAATTGTCAAGGCGTTCGGCCAGCTCGTTTGCGTCGGGATATATTTCCTCTATACCATGCAATTGCGAGGCCAGGCTGCGCGTTTCGTCAACTATGCCGTTGTCCTCGCCGTCGAGCCGTTGGTCGGCCTCGTGCAGCACGCGCTTGATGTCCTCGGCATGGCTCATTATCTCGGCAGTCTGTTCAAGGGTCTCTTGCTCGTCGGCTTGCAGATTGGCGTCCTTCAGTTCCTTGTGCTGGAATCGCAGAAAGTCCTCGTTCTCGCGGTTGCGCTCTATTTGCAGCTTCAGGTCGTCAAGTTGTTTCTCGGCCTTGCGCCATTCGTTGTAGGCCAGCTTATAGTCGGCCATTTGTTGCTTGTCGCGCGCTATTATGTCCACCACGTTAAGCTGGAAGTCCTCCTTGTTTAGCAGCAGGTTCTGGTGCTGGCTGTGCACGTCGATAAGCTGCTCGCCAAGTTCGCGTATTGTGGCAAGGTTCACGGGCGTGTCGTTAACGAAGGCTCGGCTCTTGCCGCTGGCGTTAAGCTCGCGTCGCAAGATGCACTCGTTGGGCTCGTAGTCGAGATCGTTGTTCACGAAGAAGTCCTTAAGCACGTCCGAGTGGTAGATGCTAAGGTCGAAGGTTGCCTCTATAATGCACTTGTCCTTGCCCTTCTTCACCTGTCTGGCGTCGGCTCGGTTACCAAGCAACAGACCGATGGCACCAATGACAATACTCTTTCCGGCACCCGTCTCGCCCGTTATGACCGAGAACCCCGGGTAGAACTGCATTTGCAGATGGTCGATAAGAGTGAAATTCTTTATGTCGAGTGTTTTAAGCATATCAGTTTATTCTTTGATTTTATCCCATGCCGCATTTTGGCTTGCGTTAATGGCAAACAATATCTCGTAAACCTTTTCCTTCTCCTTTTGCGTGCCCTTACCTTTATATATATTGGCAAGCTCGTCGCGTTTGTAGTCGGTCCAAATCTGCGGCAGCAAGCTAAGGGGGCGGTCGTCGTGACATTTCTTCAGGTCGTTCTCTATGGCCGTAGACACGTTGGTACGTCCACGGTCCACGTTGGTCGACATCTCGTCCAGTCCCGTGCGATAGTAGTCGTACTGCAACTGTCTGAAGGGCTTCATGGCTCCGTCAAGATAGTCGTTGATGATGGCAAACCTGTTGCGGCTGTTGTCGAAGGCTTTCCATCCTGGGTAGTTCAGGTTCTGGGCGTTGTTGGTAAGGTTCATGCATTGTTGCAGCACGTCCTCGCCACCCATAGGCGCAAACGAGTCGAGGTTGATGCCTATGATCAGGTAGGCGTAGTAGCCAATGAGCGCCATAAGCTGGTTGTCAATCTGTTCCTCGTTGAACTGCAGCTGTTGAAACTGAGCGTACTCAAAGTTGAAGTCGTTGTCGGTATTGTTGTACAGCGTAGTGGTGTACGACGAGCCGTAAACGGGGCGGTTGGCCTGCACCACAGCCTTGCACGTGAAGACGTTGGTAGAGTTGTCGTACTTTGTAACCGTGATGTTGAAGTTGCAAGGTATGCGCTCGTTCTTCTGAAACTGCAGACTGGTCCATTGGTGCTCGTTGATAAATCGTGTCAGATTCTGCTCTATTTCTTCAAACACGCTGGCGTCTGTGCCCTGTATCTGCGAGTGGTTGATGGTTACCTTGGCGTTAAGCTCTTGTGCACGCACCTTGGTTATGCCCACCCAAGCCATTAGGGCAGGCACGATGACAGCAGCTTTAAGAAGTCGGTTTGTCATAATCAGTTAAGTTATTGAACCTTATTTTACTTCTACAATTTTATAAGAAAAAATCGGTTTTTTAAAATTATTTGCTTGAAACCACACGCTCCAGCTCGTCTACAATGTAGACAGCCGTTTGGGCCTTCGAACATTTTGGATATTCCTTCTTGTCGGAACGACTGATAATCTCAATCTGGTTGTCGTCGGTACGGAAGCATGTGCCCTTGTTCTGCAAGCTGTTCAGCACGATGAAGTCGGCATTCTTCTTTTCGAGTTTTCTCTGTGCGTTTGCCTCCTCGTCGTTGGTTTCCAGGGCAAAAGCCACAATTGTCTGCTCTGTGGTCTTAGCCTTGCCCAGGGCGGCAGCAATGTCGTGTGTTGGCGACAGGCGTATCACCATATCGTCGTCGCCACGCTTAATCTTCTTGTCGGCCACGTCGGCAGGGCGGAAGTCGGCAACGGCAGCCGACAGAATGGCTACGTCGCTTTGGGCGAATGTTGATGTTGCTGCGTTGTACATGTCCTCGCAACTCTCCACGTCGATACGGTTTACGCCCAGAGGAGTTTTAAGACTAACAGGACCAGCTACTAACGTTACGTTGGCGCCACGCTTCTGGCATTCCTCAGCAATGGCAAACCCCATCTTACCACTTGAATAGTTGCCTATAAAGCGCACGGGGTCAATCTTCTCGTATGTTGGGCCAGCCGTAATCATGATGTTCTTGCCCGAAAGGGGAGACGTGGCTGAGGCCTTGTCGAAGAAATCACTCACGTATTGGGCTATTACTGCCGGCTCCTCCATGCGTCCCTTGCCCTCGAGTCCGCTGGCAAGAAAACCGCTTGCCGGCTCAACAATATGGTTGCCGTACGACTGCAATGTGCGCAGATTGGCCTGTGTAGACGGATGTCGGTACATGTCGAGGTCCATAGCCGGAGCTATGAACACGGGCGCCTTCATCGACAGATAGGTTGTGATGAGCATGTTGTCGGCTATTCCGTGCGCCATCTTGCCTATTGTGCTTGCTGTACATGGAGCTACAACCATAGCGTCGGCCCACAATCCCAGGTCAACATGCGAGTTCCATGTGCCGTCGCGTTGCGAGAAAAACTCGCTCACCACGGGCTTGTGCGTAAGGGCCGAGAGCGTGATAGGAGTGATAAACTCCTTGCCAGCAGGCGTTATTACAACCTGAACCTCGGCTCCTTGCTTTACAAACTCGCGAATGAGTAGACACGACTTGTAGGCGGCTATTGAGCCTGTAATGCCTAATACAATTTTCTTGCCTTTTAGCATATAATAATATGTTTAGGCTGAAGACAAAATAAAAAGTCTCAGTTGAAAACAAAAAATATCCCAGTTGATAATTTACAGATTGTCTCCAGCCTCAATAATTTTACTGTTTGTTGAATCCTCTCAAGCGTATGCGCGTAAGCACCTGCTTGGTGTTGAAGGTAAAGTCGCTCGACATCATCCAGCTGTAGTAGCCTGGGTCCACGCGTAGCACCTCGTCCACGGCGCGTCCCTTGTACTTGCCAAAGTTGAATGCCTCGAATCGGCGTTCCTTGCCGTCCTTGTCGAGCAATGGTTTGCCGTCGGCACCTAACAAAGGTCGCCAAACAATACGTCCGGCAAAGTCTACATTGTCGTTCTGCTTGGAGAATTCGGCCAGGAAGTCCATGTCGTTCTCCAGCACGCGGTCGGGTTCTTCCTGCACGCCCGGTGCATACTTGTCGAGCTCGCCCATCAGCACTCTGTACGTTGCCTCAGTATCCTCGTCGGCACGATGTGCTGTAAAGTCTTCCTCCATCTTGCGTCCGCAATAGAATTTGTATGCGGCAGCCAGATTGCGTCGTTCCATCTTGTGGAAGATGGTTTGGGCGTCGATAAGTCGGCACTTCGAGAAGTCGAAGTCGATGCCTGCGCGCAGAAACTCCTCGGCAAGCATAGGGATGTCGAAATGGTTGGAGTTGTATCCGGCAAAGTCGCAATCCTTCATCTTCTCGCTAAGCTGCTGGGCCACATCCTTGAACGAAGGCGCGTCCTTCACGTCGTCGTTCGAGATGCCTGTCAGCTCAGTCACTTCTTGCGGAATGGGTTTGCAAGGGTTGATTAGTAGATTCTCGCGTTGCTCTTTGCCTCCGGGCAGCACCTTAATATACGAAATCTGTATAATGCGGTCGCGCACAAGGTCGAGTCCGGTAGTTTCGAGGTCGAAAACAATAAGGGGGCGTGTAATATTAAGTTTCATTTTTCGTTTTCGTTTTTAAACGATTTTTCGTGAGAGAGTGTCGACTGCCAGCCTTTTATAGTCAGCCCCGTCTAACACGCCCTCACGAAAAGATATAAATATTCTAATAATCCTTATTCTCTATTTATAGAATATAGATTTATCTGATAATTCTGATTCTTCCTCTTAGCAGC
>ERZ773165.384-NODE-384-length-36236-cov-12.612283_pt1 | contig 36236 bp, 30 predicted proteins | sample MGYA00581003_ERZ773165 | MGnify/ENA primary metagenome ERZ773165 (study PRJEB29015, sample SAMEA2737817) | human gut metagenome | biome: human gut; feature: human-associated habitat; material: faeces | place: China | collected 2012 ... | reverse complement strand
GTGTTTGATAACCATCGTTTTTATGGAATATTCCTTTCAGCCAAATTTGGTCTTCCGTGATACGGTTGCTATCAAAATTGCATTTCTTGAATAGTTTTTCAAGACGACTAACAGGCGTAGCTTCTTCAAAGTAATCCCGATAGTTGAACCCATACATAGAATAGTTGCATACAAGGGTATAGAATAACGATTTTAGAATTACTCGTCCTTTTGAGTGCTTGTCAAGCAACTCACTTGTCGTTTCTGTAGTAGTCCGTTCATTGAGTATAATATCTTCCTTGGTAAGTACGAAGCGTAATCCTGTCACTCGTTTACGCATGAATTTTTTTAGAACGACCTTTCGTCCCCTTTCTTCCAATATATAAATGGCATTGTCTATCCTGATTGCCATTTCGGCATATACATGGTCTATGAAATGCAGATGTTCTGCGGCTGAGAAATTGAATTTTTCACCGAGAAGAGCAGCTGACAGATTGTTTATCATTCTGATTACCAAATCCACAAGGCTACTCTTACCGCTGCCATTTTTCCCGACTATAGCACAGATCGAAATTTTCAAATCATCTGTGTCATATAGAGAATAATCTCTTAGAGCCTCTTTGGTGACATCTACATAACTGTTATCATTAGCTATGGAATAGCCTTGATACAACATGTGCCATACATTGTGTTCCCACAAAGCTTTCTGTATAGCTTGAGCCTTGTTTGCATAAACAGGATTCTCGTCTTGAAATGTTGGCATTAAAGGTTTAATGCCAATGATGTAAAAATGATGTGCCATTTATCTTATAATTTCATTAGAAAGAAAAAACGGGCTACTACCTCCATCCCTAAAACAAACTTATTATAGGGTAGAAGAGCAGTTTCCCAATATTCATCACTCTTTCAGCCCCTCCCGACACCAGTCGAAGAGTTTTTTGTTGCAGCATACTTTCCAATCACCCCATAACATACCAACGGTATGAGAAATGCAATCGCCATACTCCCCTTTGTACCCGCTTTCCTCAATGCCAAAGAGAATATGGTCGTAAACATGATGCTCTCTTCCAGATACAGTGTGAAGGTTTCTTTCGTTCTGAATACTTCCATTTTACAATTTAGTTATTCTCCTTTCTCACCAATATACCTCCAGAATACCTTTATCTTCTCTGGTGTTTCCGTCAGAGACAGACTCTTGGTAATCACGAAGTAGATGAATCTGAACTTATACACTATCCAGTATAATACCATAGTTAGGCATAATTTGCCAAATAAGGAGCCAAGCAGGAATGCTATGCTAACATTCTCTGTAATAGTCTTGATGAGTGCCTTAACGGTCTGATCTTTTTGAAAATCGTATCCGATGATTTTCATAAACTGCTCTATATTTGCTTCTACTGCGTGATCGCTGTTAACAATATAGTTTGTACCTTCCGCCAACATTGTTAAAGGTCCGAACATTTGCGATATGGCATAGAAGTATACCATGAGATTCAGCAGAATAGGTATCTGTAAATAGAAACTGTTCAATTTTCCAAGAAGGATAACAAAAGCAAAAGTTGCGAAAGCCCCCAAGGCTAGATTTACCAATGTCATGTAACCAAATGCTGCTATTGGTCGTTCAACAGATAGGCTATAGATAAACAAGGCACCAATAATGCATACACACACGATTAAGAATAAACCACCATATCTTAGTTCGTTTGGGTTCGCTTCTTCTCGCTTTTGCCTATAAACAGTAACATTGTTCAATATTAGATAGAGAATAAACAACAGAATACTTGTTATGAAATCTATTACACATTTGAATGTGTAGTGTAATTGTATGCCTGTAAAACTGGCAGTTTTTGGCAGCAGTCTGTCAATGCTCTCCACACCATAGAATAATATCCATAGCACCCAAATGCCAATCAAACACTTATAAAATTGCTGAACCGTATCACTGACCACAGTGAAATGCTCTGCCAATGGCGAATCTTCTTCGTTCCTAATATGGCATTCTTTCTGAAAATATCTCATTAGCATCTGTTCTTTTTCTTTCAACTGTCTCAGTATCGCAGAGCGATTCGACATGATGAAGTAGAGAGATATAATCAAAAAGGCAAATTGTGAGAAATACAGTATGGTTACTATCCCATGATTGTTCAACCTGATTTGCAGCAACGGACTCACCAATGGGATTACGACGCTCAGCATCGGACACAATATCGTTCCGGTAATCGAGACTCGTTCATCTTTCAGCCACGACCATATAGTATTGTCTATCTTTCTCATATCTGTTTATTTCTCGTTGTTCATAAATGTGTTCACGTCCATGTCCTCCAATTCCACGATGTTGGATTGGAAGTCAAACGTCCTTACGTCCTTACTGTCAAAATTCTCTACACATCTAAACAGCTTGTAGATGTTCTTCACCTTGCCGCAATACATCTTGCTTGGTGTATTGGAGTACCCGGCAAACTTCTCCACGAATACCAAGGGATGTCCATCTTCATCTTTCTTGGTCAGTACCACGTTGTCTGCCAAAGCACGCAATGCTGGCAGCATCCCTGCATTGCGGTCGCAAAGCACATAGAGTATGATGTCATGTACCCTGCACATTTCCGCCAAAGCTGCGAGGAATAGTCCTCCTGCCTTTTTGAGCTGAGGGAAACAGAAATCTAGTATCTGCATATCGTCAATCACAATCCTGCGAATACGCTTTTTCAAACTGCCATCGTATGTCACCTCTATCTGTTTCTCCAAGTAATACAGAAACTCTTCTGCGGTGATATTACCCATACAGATGTTCATGAAGTGGATATACTTATAGCAATTGTTGCATTCTTGATACATGTCGCCTCGCAATGGTCTTGCAGGACAAGTCAATCGTCTTCTTATCATCGACTCCTCCTTGTTCATCAAGATGATGAGCGTATGGTCTTTCGTTGCTGCCGAACCAAAGATACCCCCGAATGTCAAGAATCGCTTATAGGTGTTGGCTTCACCTATCACTGCAGTCACAAACCCTGCATTACCATACATATACTCATTCTCCCAGAACTCACTTTCTTCACCCGACTTGTGCAACAGGTTGTTCAATGGATTCAGGGGCATGAAAATCTTGTTCAGTAAGTCTATTGACACCAACTGCATATAGTTCTTTGGGTAGATGGATCGGAAATGGTCGTTCTCTTTCTTGTCCAATTCCTTTTCATAGTCTTCATACATGTTGTCAGAAGTGTCCTGATAGTATTTCTGACGTTTTTGATACTGCTGATAAGTCTCGTTCAGCACGCTGGCATGAGTATATACCAAGGAATTTTGCAGATACCGTCTTTCCACGATATACAACGATAGGCGAGGATATACCTCAATGCCATAGTCCCTTTTCTTATATTGGTGCAGACCTGGCATAAAATCCTGCAAGTCGCTTTTGGTGATTTGCAAGGTCTTGAAAAGAAAATTGCCTTCCAAACGTGATGATAGATTGATGATGATGTTGGCTCTATGCTCGGGTATCTCAACCTTTGAGTCAACAACGAGCACACCAATCTTCGCACTTTCCAACTGGTCAAAGATATGGTTAATATCATTCGATGCAACATTTTTCTTGTCGGAAATGTCTATTGCTAATAACTCCTTATCTGTAATTTCATTTTCAATTACAGGTTTGCTATGTTCATATCCGATGGGGTGAAAAGGTATGGCGTATTGACCAGTATATGTATGCAGTCTATTCGAATCAATATCACATCTACTATAAGTTGTAAGATTCACCAAATCCGTCTTTCTTTCATAGATAAGGTTGTACTTCGTATCATTATCCTCAACCTTGAAGTGTAGCGAATTGGTTCGATTGTTATAATACACTATGCCATCTCCAATCAGCGAATCCACTTTATCCTCTATGGCAATAAAGGGTATATTATGATAGGGTGTAATCGGTTTACATCTAATATCTTTGCAATCAAATAGCAGGTTGGCATATTTGTTGGAACTCAACACCATACCATTGTCCTTGGACGCCTTCTTCCGAAGTATCTCTTGGATGCCTGATGAAATGAAATAGTCCAAGAATAGTTCTTGCAACATTCCGGTTTTGTAGTATGTAGAATACATGACAGGCTGATTGACAATGCCTTTAAATTTGGTATATTCATCTTTGATGCTTTCTATAGACTGAGCCAATCCATACAAGATTTGCATACCAAGCAAAGTCTTGTCATTTTCCTCCACGTCACCTTTGATAACGATAAGTATATTATTATCGCCATCTACGGTATTAACGTTGATACCATCATAGAGGAGTTTGTCAAGCCCTCTAATGCCAGTCGCCAACTTGGGAAGGCATTCTTTGTTTGTATTATTTTTATCTGTCATAATTCTCAAATATTATAGAACGGGCTACTAAGCCCCATCACCGAAAAGTAGTTCAATAAATGGGAGAGGAGCCATTCGCTTGTAAATCTGTTATCTTATTCGATGTATCTTCTTCCATAAGGCAAACCAAGTTCTGAACAAAGGTTCGCTCAATGCCTCGGTAGGATAATGCTTTACGAAACGTAAGTTGCGCAAACTCATTCTGAGGTAGCGATGAAGTTTGCTTTCATTCTCCTTGCTTCCAAGTCGAGTATCAAATTGACCAAAATTGCCTCCTTGCATGATTTCAGACAACAAAAACCGACCTTCATACACATCTATAGGAACAAACATTTTCTCCTCTGGTAGTCCCAAAGTTTCATACAACACATACATCACTGCCTGTGCAAACTTCCACAATCCGAGATGTTTTAACTCACGTTGCAATACAGATTTATTTGCTATATTGCAATCCGTGTTCCGTAAAACAAAGTAGTAGTCTATTAATTGACGTAAACCAATACCCTCAGTGAACACATGCCGATACAAATGCGAAAGTATATAGATAACATTGAAAGAAGTGGTAGGTATGGCAATCTCACCAAATCCATCAGGTAATGTTACCACATTAGAACATTGCAAGTCCATCACCTTGCCAAACCACCTCTGTATTCTGCGATTATGCCAAGGACAGAACATATACGAAGGAGTGAAATGCACCTCTATCGGAGTCTTTATCAGAGGAAAATCCACATGATGATAGCGCATTACTTGATTCGGACAAACCTTGTCAACATACTCCATTATACGTTTTCTGCCACCATTGAGATAAATGTCTATATCTCCTGGTGTGCGCATATAAGGATTGGGATAGAGTAGTGCGTTACCTTGCCCTTTCAGGATACAGTTACGAAATCCTGCATCTTTGAAGTTCTTGCAAACCTTTGCCGAATCCATAAATAAGCGACTATTCTGCTGTTTTATCCGCTGCGCCATTCCCATCCACGTCATCAGCAAGTCTCCATCAGGAGCCAATTCCTTTGGTAACTGTTGAATTCCATGAAACAACACTCCAATCAATGCCTGTTTCTTGGCAATACCATACATCACTTTCCAGTCCGCATCCTTCACTGACGCAGGAATTTCCGATGTCGTTCCTATGCAGAATCGTAAAAAATCAAAAAATATTCTTTGTTGTGCTTTCATTGTTATACTTTTGCAAACATGAAAGAAAGAATCTTGCAAGCTATCGGGAAGATTGTCCCTACGCTCCTACTCATATTGCTCACTCCCATATCGGTAGTCTTCACACCCATCCATTGGCTCTATAAGACTATCCGAAGATTCTTTCTGCGATAAATCTAGCAGGGAAGAGCAAGCCAGCCATGAGATAACGCTTGCGAGTATGCGGTTCCTTCCACATACGATACACAAAGCGAAGGTTCGTCTTATCCACCCAAGCAGGATAGTAATCTATCTCATTCTTGGAAGTCTGATGTATGAAGCCACCACAGGTAAATCCGATACCCTGATAACCAGCATGCTTCACTTTCAGCAAGAACTTCTCTTGCATTAATGCACCCATACCCACAATCAAGAAGTCTGGATTCAACTCCGTAATATGCTTTGCCTCTTGCTTCATCTCCTCCTCATTAGCAAAGTACCCATTTCGATACCCAGCAAACTTCACCTTAGGATACCGCTCACGGAATATCTCCACCGCCTTCTCCACCTGCTCTTGCTTCGAAGCCACAATATAGATAGTCTTTCCATACTTGGCAGCGTAAGCAAACAACTCTGGAGCCATAGAAGTCATATCGAAGCTTCGACGAGTCACTTGCTTGCCATATATCAACTTAATGGCTTTCACCAGCAACCCACCATCCGCAAAGATACCATCCATCAGAGAGAACAGTTCCTTGTTGTCGAGAGCGGTTAAATATGAGACAGGATTGAGGTAGGTATATACCTTCCCTCGATTCTTAAATATCTGATTAACGGAAAAGGATTCCGTTGATATAATCTTAGAAACTAATATTGACATAACTAATCGGTATTAGATTTCTTTTTCTATCATATCCACTATTTCTTGGTATGCAGCCATATAATCTTTCGCATTTCCAGGAGTGATACTTGTATAACGACATTGTACGCCCAAACGTTCTAACAGACAAACTTTGGCATTTTCTTGCGGCGACAGGTTCTTAAAATCTTTAGTTACGAAATACACGATTTTGTTTTGCTTCATAACTCCTTCACCTCTCACCATTCTTTGTCTCCTATCAAGAAGCCACCATAAGTCAATCTCTGAATAATCCAAGCCAAGTCCTACAATATAGACATCCGACATGAAGATATAGTCTATCCAAGAATATCTTTTTTCATCGTTATTCTGCAAACGCTCCAACATACTTGATATTTTCTGTTCGCCATCCTTTCCATCTTTCCATTTATAGTTTCCTTTCAGATAGTCGCTAATTTTTGCAACCGTTCCACAATAATGGTTATAACCTATAACAATACTTCTTGGGTTATCCATATCACCATGGATAGGATAAATAGTTTTCACATCACTACCTTTTTGCAAACATCTCTTTCTTCTGATATTATAATTAGTTTCAGACTTATCACTTTGTGCTGTTTGATACCCCATATCAACCAAACATACATCTAAGACATGGTCATAATTTGTAGTAAGATAAGCATCAAAAGGAAGAGATGCCAACTGCTTGTAGATAGCATTTGGCGAAAAGGCTTTCATTTCATCACATATCGCCTTCTTCAATGCAAATTGTCTATCTTCTACGACTTTTTTCCAACCAGCATTATCCTTAACCGTCATCACCTTTTGATGGAAATCTGAAGACAGAAGCATATAATCATACTGCAATGGATATGGAATATCTACCAAATCCAAACAATCATGCACTGCTAATTTATTTTCATCTTTCGCTTGCACTTGCGCCAGCAAATCCTTCCAAGATAAATAATGGCTTAAAAGGTTAAGACCATTACCAAACAATAAAACCTTACCCATACTATTATGATTTAACATTCAAATTATCTTTTTCCTAACATCACAAATCCTGTCACACTATTCTTTTGCAGCAACACATTAATTATCTGACTAACTATAATTGTCAAAATTGCCAACAAGGAAACCAAACACCAATATGGCAAGCCATAAGATTCCAAAAGCTTCACAAACAAAGCCAACAAAGTCTGATGAACTACATAAATGCCTAAAGTTTGCCTTCCTAAATAGGTAATAACTTTTATATTTTTCTCCGCAAGACGCATAAAAAACAAAGGAATTGAGCAACAAGCAAAAGTTGCAGTCAGCATTTTCCACAAAGTACCAATTGCATTTGGGGCATCAGGGATAAATGTCGGTGGCAATTTACGCTGCCAGAATAGGCACATGATGAAGAACATTGCCAAAATACCCTCCCCAATTTGAGTATCTATGAATTTATTAAACACTTGGTACTTATGCATAAAATAACCCATCAAATAAAATATTCCCATATCTAAGGAGTGAGATATGTCCAAGATTTCAAGATGCAATCCTTTGACTATAACTTCTGCTACAACAAAAGCTATTATTGTATATTTCAAACTCGATTTACCATACTTATCGCACAGATAATTGATTGTTGTTGAAAAACAAATGATTAAGAACAGATCCCATACAAACCAAACAGAAAGTGTTGGATTGAAAAACACATCAACCAAATGATGCGGATTACAAGTTATCAAGCAATTTAACAATGTCCATGAGAGAAAAGGCAAAGCAAGCTGTATAGCTCTCCGTTTTAAAATACTCAATTTCGTAGCCCCATCATGATAGTTTACAAATCCGCTAACCCACATAAACAAAGGCATGTGAAATGCATAAATAAATCTAAACAAAGCCACATTATCGAAATCATTCGTTGTGAATTGAATACAATGTCCAACAACCACAAGAATTATCAAAATCCCTTTCAAATTATCAAGGGCAAATATTCGCTGTTTCATATTAATCTTAATAAGCGTATTTAAGCCATCCGAATCCCTTCACTTCTTTCATCCTCAATATCATCTCAGAAGCTAGGAAGCAGAAGGCTAGGGTTACAACAAAAAGAACAGGTCCATTCTCCCATCCAAACAATTGCTTCGGTATTTTCTTGAAGCAATCGTGAATCACATAAAACAAGATGCTATATGTTCTGAATCTACGATAGAGCTGCGGATGTTCTGGCAACTGCCATGTATAGGCCGCAACAAAGAGAGATATCACACAAAGAATCATAGGAATTATCGGAACAAAGAATGTCAATACAAGAAATACCAAAGCTGCAATCCATGCCCTACTATTCTTCAACTTGTCCATCCATACCACCATGGACTTATTTGCCATTACGTAACCTATAGCTATCCACAACAAGCCACCAGGAAAAGCAAGATGAGGATCTTTGAACGAATCATACAATCGATAAGGCTCAGCCCATGCCTCTGGTAAATCATTCACAAATTGCAAATAAAGATAAACCAATACAGGAATCACTAAGACCAAAACATCCTTCCTGAATACTCGGCTCAATCCCCATATCATCGGTACTCCAACCAACAAAGCTCCCAAGAACCAACTGGCATCAAACATGTTCCCGAAGAAGAAATCTCTCACTATATAAATAGGAATCCATGCCGTCATCGGATGGAAATAATCCTTTTGTATATATATGATCGGACTCCATACTACACACCAGAACAGGTATAAGATACAAAGTCTCTTCATAAAGTGAACGACCAATCCGAACTGCTTCTCTGCATATCTCGCCTTCCGAAAAAACAAGAAAGCAGAGATTACAAAGAATGTTGGGACAGCTAAACCTTCAATAGGTTTGATAACGTAATTTTGCAAAATGGGGGGGGTAATGAGATAACCTTGAACGTGGATGTCCACTATCAAGAATGCCATGATAAACTTCATGACATCAAGCCCCGAAATGATTTTCTTTTGTTGCATGGATGACAAATGAGTATTTTTATAAGTTTTCTTTCAAGTAAGCGATAGAACGCTCACGCTCTTCTTTGATTTTCTGGTTTACTGGTGCATAATCTATCTTCGTTTCCATGATGGCAGGCAACTTGCTCACATTGTTGGCAATACGCCCAGACAGACCAAACTGCTCCAACAAATGGGTCAACTTATTACTGTTCATACCACGAACAATAGTACAGAACTGCTTGTTGAACTTAATCGAGAAGACCGAACCATGGAATGTATCAGTAACGATGCAAGTTGCATTTTTGAAATAAGCCAACACCTCAAAAGGATGCGGAACAATAGTCTTGTCACACCATGGGAAGTAGTGACCGATGCTTACCAACTGCAACCCTTTGCTCTTAGCGTATGCACGAATCGCTTTGATTTCATTCTTGTTCGTAATACGCCCAGGATAAGTATAAACTATCATATAGTCTTTCAAATCCACGGAAGTAGGCATGTGCTTGGAATAGTCATAGATAAGAACTGGGTCAACATTCTTATTAGGAACGTCTCCAGTCAACTCCTTAACGACCTCCACGCTATTAGCATCCCTCACCGAGATCTTATCTAATTTCTTCAAAAGTCCAGCTACAGTGTCTTTGATACCCAACTTATCCAATTTTTCTACCGTCGTAGCACCAAAAGAAGCAGCGTATGTAATGACCTTGTTAGCATTCAATCCCTTACCAAACAACTGTTTGGAAAAACCAAACCAAGTTTTCTGCGCACAGTTGAACACCTCATCACTACCAATGACAACGGCATCAAAATGCTCAGTCGTCACACCTTTCTTCACGCCCAACTCAGGCAAGAACTCCGTGGAGAAGCGACTCTGAAACTGATAGATATACTTAAACCTTTTCATAAAATCCCATCCCCATAGTCTTTCCACCAAGAGAAGAATCTTATGAAACTTACTGATTTTATAGTCACCAAGTTGTTCACCTGGCACAATATTCACGAATTCACACTGATGCCCCAAAGCCTCAATGTTACTTTTCAACGAGAATGCCTGGAGGAAAGAACCATAGTTCTTAACTTCCTGCATTGACAATATTCCTATTTTCATTTATTCCAAAAAGTTTTGATATGATTTCCTGCGTTTGTATGGATGATTTCACCCGATATACAACGACTGGCATCACTTAACAAGAAGCAAGCTACCTCTGCCACTTCTTCCGGTTTAAAAATTCTTCCACTTGCACAGTCCCTATACAAATTGCCATCAGAAGCCTCTGCATACTCCTTTGTCATATCACTTAAAGTCACACCAGGAGCAATAGCATTAACACGTATTCCTTTTTGATATACTCGTCTAGAAAAAGCCTTTACCATAGAATTCACAGCAGCCTTGGTCATTCCGTATGGTATATCATAAGCTTGATTCCCTGTTTCAGAAGATATAACTAACAGATTTGCATTATCTGTTTTCTCCTTCAATTTCATCTCCAGAAAAGCCTTACACAAGAAATAATTACCACGCATATTGGTATTAAACTGCTTGTCAAATCCTTCCAAAGACACATTCGTAAAGACATTCTCATGCAGGCTCACTCCAGCATTGCTGACAAAACAATCTATAGGAGCATTCAACTTCTGTTGGCATTGCATAAAAAACTCTTCCGCCTTATCTGCATTACTAACATCAAAGGTCAAATAACTTGCCCCCCCCAGATTTGATTTCGCCAATGGCTTTTTTCAGTTTATCTTCATTTCTACCAACAATCAAAACGTTGGCACCTTCTGAGACGAACTTCTTTGCCATTGCCAAGCCTAAACCGCTGCCACCACCAGTTATAACAATGTGCTTGCCTTTCAAGATACCACCATATTGAATTTGGGCAACATTGACAAACACTTTTTCCTTTGGTTGCTCAAAAACGATGAATTTAGCAACCTTTCTGATAATTCTCTTCAATCCCATGATTAAATCTTTTTGCCTAAAGAAGACGCTATTTTCTTAGCTTTTTCCTCACCAATCGTTTTCTTAATAAGTTCCTTTGTGTTTCTGATAATCTCAGACTGCAAGTCACGAGGACGACTTTCGTCGAAGAAGTCATAGATGGAATCAGCATCAGTCTTCATCTCAGAGAACACCTCAAAGAATATCGGATTATCCGACTCCTCTTGCATAAATTGCGGCAAAGCCTTCTCGTATGACTCTTTATCATGCGCAGACAAGTATACAAAGCCATTTTCCTTTACCCATCCCTCTGCCTTTGTGTTGTGGCGAGCGGTAGTATGCAAGTCACTGTATTCATCCTTCCACATGTGGTTAAAGTAGAATTCCTCTCCACCATGGTTGTTTATCAACAAGATTCTGACATTCTTACCCAAATGGCGAATACGCAACGAGTTCATATCATAGAAGAAAGCCAAATCGCCTATAACAAGATAGCACAACTTGTCTGTATATGCAGATTGACCAATCAAAGAAGACATACAACCATCTATACCATGCGTGCCTATGTTGGCATAAACCTTCACGTTTGAATTGAGCTTAAAGAAATTGGTAATTCGTATGCTATCATTAATACTCAAATGCAAGGTAGATCCAGAAGGTATTTTCTCCACCACATTCTTGATGGCATAGATGTTTCCATATTCAAAATCAGGATACACAACTTTACCTACGTATTCAGATATGGCATTATAATATGCCAAATTGTTTGTAGAAGAACCTGCCAAGTTACAAATCTTTTCAAAGAAGTATTCCTCTGGACACTCAAAAATGGTCGTAAGGCTCTTGTACATATCCAATACACGACCATCTTCCATAATCGACCAATGTTCAAAATCACCCTTGTACTTCAAAAGCATTTCCTTGATACCACCGAAGACATTACCTCCCAACGAGATTACGATATCAGGCACGAACTCCTTAAACTTGTTGACGGTAATGTATCGAGTATCCATCGAAATGGTAGCATTAAAAGAACCTTTACATTCCACGTTGCTCATATAATCAACAGAAATGGCTGAATTAAACTTCTTGAAGAAATTTGTCAAGCCCTCATTCAGTTTATCTGAAAAGAAACTTCTTTGACCGACTGTTACGAGTATGCGCTTTGCCGTTTTCAGCTTTTCAACCTTATCTTTCCAAACAGAATCATCTGACAACAGCTCAACTCTATCAATTTTAGTAACCTCAGGCAAACTCTTCGTATTGAAAGAGTTATTATAAGACTTCATCGGAATATTGATATGTACAGGTCCTGTGCCATGATGGTTCAATTCCAACAAGGCTTCATTAACAAGACGTTGACAATAAATCCAGTCATCTTGATTATTGATTTCAGACGGAAGATTAACCGACTTTCTCACATGTCTGTCAAACATACCGACTTGATCTATCATCTGGTCTTCCCATTGCCCGAGCATAGCAGGATTTCTATCACTTGTCATCACAATGATTGGAACATTCTGATAGAAAGCCTCTGCTACAGGAGGCCAATAGTTGCAAGTGGCTGTAGATGAAGTACAAGATATAACAACAGGCTCTTGTACTTGCTGTGCCAATCCCAAGGCAAAATAGCCTGCACTTCTCTCATCCACCACTGAGTAGCACTTAAAGAAATCATCTTTCTCTATAGAATGAACGAATGGAACATTACGGCTACCAGCCGACAACACACAATGACGAATGCCCCATTTCTTAAAGAGGGCAATAATTATCTGATAAGATTTTAATTCTGTGTACATATTTAATTAGATTAAATGGAGTCATTTTAAAATGTAATCCAACCTGGAGCTTGTCTTCTAAATTTAACGTCCGTATTGTTTGACCACTTTTCTGGAGCCACAACAATTGGATTGCGTTTATTCAAATAAGCAGCCCACCAACTAAAGGAAGAATTGGCAATAATAAGATAATTACAACAGGACATCAATTGCATATCTATATAGCTATCAGCCCCACGATTCCAATTAACGATGGTATATTCTGCATCCTTCAAGAGAGGAACAATATTTTGCTCCAAATACTCAATATCATCAGAAAATAGGAAATATTTTGGATGAGTAACCTTTTCTTGGATAAAGCTGATAGCCTTAGTGTAGTAATCTATTCCGCAAAGGCCTTTGTATCTCCAGTTGTTCAAGTAATCTCCTCTGCGTACATGAATGCCAACAGTACTATCCTCCAAGATCTTTCCAATAATCTCCTTGTTCTTTCCGGTCAATTTAGGCTTGAAAGTCAACTCTCGCATGATGACATCTTTAAACTGATTGAAGAACTCACAATTCTGCCAATAACCATCATAATATTTGTCGGATGGATCTTGGAAAACCGCCTCATTCATTACTCCACCAGGCAATTCCCCCTGCATGGTCTTTTTTCTTGGAAGATATTTCAAGAAATGATAATCTATCCAATAATTAGGGAAATACCATGCCATACGAAGAATATCCCATACCTTCGCCTCTTTCAATTCCACTCCAAAGACCTTAGAAATCTCCAATCCTTGATGAAACTTGAAACTCTTATAGTAGTGAGTATCAACAAGAATCTCCTGCTTAAAAGTTTCTCTCAACGCTACCGAAAAGGCATAGATAAACATCTGATTACCTAAGCCACCTATATATTTTACTATTTTCATACCAACCAAAGTATTGCTCTATAAATCCAACTCCAAACCATCTTTGCCTTTCCCAACTTGGAAGTGTCACGTCCCTTATTGAAATATTTATCCACTTTCACCTTATCCCTTATCAAGATAATAGGCTCATGCCCCATATTTTTACCTTCAGGATAGGCATACGATGGAGCCAAGGCTTTACACTTATGGTCAAACAAGTATCTATTGAGATGTGACTCATCATGCACCATAGCAATTATACCATTTTCATAATCAGTGCGTGTATTCTGGGCACATGTTCTTACCAACTCCAAGTATTCCTTAGCTCTTCCGCCATTCAAAGAACCCATATAGTAGCGATACTGATGATGGCGCACCAATGGAATATAGGCAAGCGATTTCTTGTTTCGCTCATAAGAATAGAAGAAGAAAGGACGGCGAAGAATCAGGGGATGAAGCACTGCTGCCAAGTTTCCATCTTCCTCAGTTGGCAAGAACTCCTCACCGACAGGCTTGACAAACTGCATATTGGCATTGAAGAAGAAGATGTAATCAAAGTTTTTGATTTTTTCTTCTACGCTCAAAAACAGGTCAAAACGGAATAGGGAATCAAAAGGGAACCCCTGACATTCCCTATAATGTAAATGAACCTGTTTATCCTTGCACAACTCCATATTATCGGTAAACACGAAATACTCCTTTTCGGCCTTTCCTTTCAAGAAATATTCTTCGGATGACTTATAAAAGCCATCCCAAAATTGATTGTATTTACCAGTGCAAATGTATAAAATTGCTATTTTCATCTCACTAAAAAGTATAATATGATTGATAATTTATAATGTACCAGATAAGCGAATAGCTTCCATTTAAGAGGCAAACGACCTATTGGGTATTTCTCTATAAAACTTAGAAAATCTTGTGTCTTAATTATTTTATCAATAGCTTTAATTTTACCACTAAACGAAATATTCCTTCTTAATTCCTGTGTTATCGCAATCTTACTATATGCCAACGCTGTTCTTCCGAGTCTCAACATGAATTCTTCCTGATTTGAGAAGTCACCTATAAGAGATTTCAAGTATTTTAACAAGAAAATCTGCTTGTCCCATCTATCTTTTCGATAAGTGTGAGTCAAGGAAGTTCCATTAAAACAGTAATGATAAAACTTTGAAGGAATCATCTTAGCTCGTTGAGCTAATTTCAAGAAATCAAGATTGAAAACAATATCTTCAGAAATATACTCTCTTTCAGAAGGGAATCGTAAATTGTTTTTTTTTATCAATTTCATTGAATACAATCCTCGCCAAACAGAATATTGAATTTTAGAACATGAAGGAAACTCTGGTTCTGCCCCAAGCATATCTAATCTGACTTCCTCCATTTGCTCTTTATTTACATAAAGTTTCTCAAAGGATGGGGATTTCTTAAATCCGTCATTACCGTCAACATAAAAATCTGCGAAAACTGCATCTAATTTGTTCGCCTCACACTCTTGATATAACGTTTCTATCATATCGAGTTCCACGTAGTCATCAGAATCAACAAAGGCGACATAATCACCACTTGCTATTTCCAATCCACTATTTCTCGCATACCCTAATCCACCATTCTTCTTATGGATAACTTTTATTCTCGAATCTGCCTTTGCATATTCATCACACATTGATGGACAATTGTCTGGTGATTCGTCATCAACCAAGATAATCTCAATATCCTTGAAAGTTTGATTTCTTAGAGATGCGATACATCGTTGTAGATATTTCTCTACACTATATATAGGTACAATTATTGATATTTTAGCCATTTTCTCTATTAAATTTCCAAAAGTGCTCAAAGCTATCATAAGTTTTTTTGTGCTTTGATAGCCAAGCATTAAAAGAATTGACATCTTTGAATACATTCAGATATGGAATTAGAGAATAATTATCGACATTCTCTCTATCCACGAACAAAGGATAATCATCATAGAAGTCCGTTATCTTTGCCCCCCCATTTAATGAGTTAACATACTCTTTCGCTTCAGCAGGGTAGATACGCTTTCTTTTCTCATAATAATCATCTATAGAACTGACCACCTTTGCTGGCACTCCTACTGCCACAGAATTACCAGGAATATCTTTGGTTACTATACTTCCTGCACCAATTATACAGTTATCCCCAATTTGTACACCTTTTAATACTGTTACAAATTCTCCAAACCAAACATTATTACCAATAGTGACCTTGGCATGCGAAGGGACGAAATCATGATATTTATCCAAGAACACCCAAGAAGCCCAATCATGAGTCATTATCGTCAATCCTCTATGCAAATAGACATGATTACCTATTGACAAAAGAGTTGGTCTCGTTGTATCAATATTCAAACTCACTGGTTTTTGAACTTCGCATCGAGTTCCAATCTTTATTCCCTTGCTTCTAAGATACTTTATGTAGGCATCACCATTTCTGCGATTCCAATAGTATTTTACTTTTTGAATTATACTCATGTTACTTTACGAAATAAGAAATTATTAATAAAAGAGTTCTTTGCAATATTAAGTAAGTTCCTCTTGAATGTTTCAACACATTCCTCATTGTTTTTCCGCCTTTTAGACCATTACGACGAGCCAAGCCATAAATCATTCTTGTTACAAACTGATTCTTAAAATCAGAATAGCATTTTATGTCATACCATTTCCAATAAGGGAACTCCTTGCTTATGTCATGATAGTTAGAACTCATGAGTCCTCCTTGTGCGAATGAGCGATAGAGCATCAATTCTTTATTTGAGTAAATGATTTTATCATTAGCTGCACCCCTAACCCATAGATCTAAATCCTCGCCCATTGAATAATTCTCATGGAACCAATATTCGAGACTCAGCAATCTGCTTGTTTTTATTATAACTGCACTTGTCAAAGCAACTGAAGATTTTTGCAATACTGAATATTTGAAGAAATCTACAAGTTTGTCTGTATCAGTAAAATGATTGACTAAAGAGCAATGTCTTGTAACATTGTTCGGATTGTCAGCAAACCAACTATAACTAAAGCACAAGAAATCTTTTTCTCCATATTTCTTAATCAAGTAAGCAGCCTCTTCTAAATAGTTATTTTTCCATATATCATCAGCATCCAAGAAACATACATAATCTCCTATAGCTTTGCTTATTCCAAAATTTCTTGCCTTAGAGACACCACCATTTTGTACTGTATATACTTTGAAACGTTTGTCTTTTTCTTCAAATGATTTTGCTATATTCAGACTATTGTCTGTAGAACTATCATTAACGATGATAACTTCATAATCAGAAAAAGTTTGGTTACTTACAGAGGACAATGTTTCAAAAATAAACTTTTCCTTATTGTATAAAGGGATAATTACCGAAAACATCATACCGAAAGCATTTTAAGTTCTTTACTACGCTGATATTCTATACATAACAAAATAGAAAATAGCAATATATTACCAGCACGATACAATTCCATTGTTGTCATAGCGGAACCAAATACCATGGTTAGAGCTGTAAATCTGACAAACTGGATGTCAGAACTTTTGCAACGCCATGCACATAACAAGTAAATTAAGCACAATATAAGGACTGTAGGAATGCCGATTAGGAAACTCAAACCAACAAGTCCAATATCATTCCAATAAATTGCACAATCTTCAACTAACGAATTCAAGTTCTTTGTATATTCTGTTGCAAGAGTTGGCACTCCTGCACCAAAGATTTTTTCCCCAGGTTTCACAAAATATTGTTCAGATAAATAATAAAATGCAATCAACCTGATATTGTTTTCCTTACCCGCATCTGATTCATATTCTTGACGTTCCTGCATTTCTTGGATTTTATCGGAAATGATAGGTACTGTTGAAGCAACATATGCCACTCCACAGAAAAAAATGAAATACATTAATGTTTTCTTCACTTTCTTCGTAACAGTTGCAATCATTACAAATGCAGATATAACGGTAATCGCGGTAAGTGTTCTGAATCCCATAACAATAATCGGAATAAAACCCATGCAACTATATATCAAGCCACGTGTTTTATCGCCTTGCAAGACTTTATTTATCCCATAATAGAACAGAATAAAAGTACATATACTACCAGGTATTCGTAAACGGTAAGTCTCCGACTCAACATTCCAATTAGCTGCAGAAGAGACAATGCAAAATGGATAAACTATCCATTGAACAATATATAGTATTACATAAACTACAGCTATGAATATTATGATATCAATTAATTCCTTACTGGTAAACTTCTTGTGAATGATAAATAAGGAAAATAAGAGACCAACATATCCACTACAGAAACTCATTGTTAACCAAAAAGGTTGCCCGTTGAATAACTGCGAATAGATACATGACAACACAAAACCAATAAAATATAAGTAGAGAAATGGTTTGTAAACTATCTTCTCATTTCTGTACCTATAGGCTATCCACAATATGATAGCACTTGCCACATAATGGAATCCGGCAATATTAAATATAACAATTCCAAAAAACGAAATCATAAATAAGACAAGCAGTACTATCTTATTTGACTTCGCATTCAATTTCGGCAACAGAATCATATTAATTGACTTTTTATGAAATCTATAGAACTATAACTAATACTCTCTAAAGAATAGTCAGGAATAATCGAATTGCTATAAGCAATTTCATCTCCAACTTTCACAATGCGACTATCTAAATTTAGCTTTTGCAATAAAGAAACATATCGACCATCATAGCCATCATTTAATACTATCGAATAGAATGGTGTTCTGAATATCAATGAAAAGACTGTAGCATGAAAGGATGATGTGATTACCAATTTGGCATATTTTATAGCAGAGACGAAATCTTCCACTTTGTAGTTTTTGCCTAAATCTATGACTTCACAATTATCTCCAATTGTTTTAGCAATTTTGTTTGCTTGGTCTATCATATATTGTTTCTGCGTCTCTTTATTCCTAACTTGATATAAAACGATATAAGTTTTATCCTCCCATTGCTTATTTACAATTTTTTCCCAACCTTCTTTTGGCAAAAGTAAAGTAGGGTCTATGCAAACATCAATAGGCATATGAGTTGCTTCTTGCAAAAAATCCGCATTTCTCTCTTCCCTACACGAAAAAGCCGAAAAGTTATTCATGACGGACAATAATAGATTCGACTTTTCTAAAGTCTGAAAAGATTTGAGGTCTGCACTAATAGCATATCCAACTAACTTCGTTTTTTTATGGGAGAAGTTTCCCAAATATACATCGTCAAAAGTTCCGCCCAAGCAAGAAAGTCCCCATAACTGGTCACTTCCTATGAATATTACATCATACTCTTTTTTAGCTTTCTTTGCGACATAATCAAATTCTGATAATTTCAAGTTGTGCTGAATGAAATCAGAAAACACATGAAGCTTTAGACTAAGTAATCTTTTTCTGTCAAAATATCCAAATATATACTTTAAGAATGTTCTTGGATTTCTTTTGTAATGCTTTAAGATATAAAGACTAAATGGCTTATAAATATCTTCTACCCATTTATTTCTATAGTCTATAACATCTACATCATGTCCCATGCCGATCAATACTTCCTGCAAAGCATAACATTGTAGAACTGCACCGTAATTACAAGCATTATGAAATGTCAATATTCCTATCTTCATTTTTTACCGAATATTTGATGTTTAAATTTACGCAGTTTATATATAAGTTGTTTCTTCCAACCCATATCTCCATATTTACACATGACATATTTAAAACCATGCTTCACATAGTCTTCTTCAAAAGCATCTCTTAGTGGATGAATCTCAGAAGGATGTTTCATGTTCGGCTGCAAACAATCTTCAAGATTAGCTGGTATTGTATTCATCCTATTCTTGACTGCCTCAAAAAGTTTGCGACCTTTCTCAGTATTCAAAAGCACCAACGATACGCCTTTGTTGTCTGCATTGAAGTTTGGGTCCGTCTTTTCCCATCCCCAAAAATCAGCAATTGTTATATCACTTGGACGCTTGGTATTTGCAAAATAGCACTTTCCGCATGACTTGCGGAACATAAAATCCTTATAAAAACGAAAAGGAAAACTCCTTTTTTCTTTTTCATTTTTAAACATGAAAGTTTCATGATGAGCTTGCCAACCATATACCTGTTTGTCTCTAAAGTTCACGTAATCTACAGGTGTACCTTGTTTCTTTTCAAGATATGCGATATAATCTCGCCACATGAATGGACTTGGCACACCATGACATACAATATCAACCAAGTAAAGATTTTCTCTTAGTCTCTTACCTACGTATGAATTCAAACCAGACGTTTGACAAGGAGTTCCTGAGAAGAGTACAGTCTTTCCAGCTCGCAAATCTTGTTTTACTTGACGGAAAACTGTGTTCATATCACTCTGAACATACTTGCTTCCCTTAAATTCGTTACGTTCTTCCTTAGTCGCAGCACGCTTATGTACTACACGGAAATTGTCTGAATAGCCAGCACCATACACCACACCACCATGCTCCAAGATGTAATCAGAAATGGCAATAAAGGCAGCACCACTACGGCTGGTTTCTATCTCATTCATATCCTTATGGCGAGCTGCATAAGCCAACGGCTTATCAAGGTTCAAACTAGTATCATAATGGTCGTTGAATGCACATACTTTTTCACATAAACCACAATCTACGCATTTATCCTTATCTACCTCAGGATAAAGGAATCCAAGCGCATCGGGCTTCATCGTTATTGCAGCATGAGCGCAGATGCTGGCACATGCCGTACATCCACAACAATCAGCAGGATTCTTTATTTCTATCATTTTACAATTTTATTTTTAATCGCATTCATTTTGTTTACAACGAAAGCACGTTCTTCTCTTGTACAACCGATATAATATTCAGTAAAAACGGTGCAAGCAATAGCAACTATTGACAGCGTAACAAACGAGAGAAACGTTTCATCTAAGTTTTGGGATAGCATTGCCGGTATCAATGTTGAAATTAATGAAACTACCAAAACATTCAGATATACTTTTTTCAGATATTGAAGAGAAGACATACCAATAAGTCCTCTCAGCATATATAGACGTGCCGCCAAACAACATTGCGAAATTATGATTGCGACAACCAACACACATTCAGGCATACACCCCATACGAAGGCAAATATATGAAATTGGCAGATTCAATATCTGTAAACCTCCTACAACAATTTGGTAGTTGCGTATTTTACCAGTAGCCAACATTGCTGTCACCAAAGGATTGGATATGGATTCACTCATCGCAAAAATTAAAATCAACTGAACAAATAAAACGGCATGTTCTGGTACCAACTTCAACCATACCACCAATATATAATGTGTATTAACTAATATTGGCAACGAGAGTAATAAGAGCATATAAAAAGAAAGTCTTGCTCCCTGAAAAACCAGAGTCATCATATACCCATGGTCACCAGACGCATACGACTTGGTAATCTGAGGATTCATCGCAGTCATAAAATTCTGTACGAACCCCGAAATGGCATTATTCACCTGATTGGCAATTCCTCTCGCCGCATTTACAGACGGACCACAAAAAATGTTGAGGACGATATTTCCACCTTGATCTCTCAACACAACCGAAGTTGCACCTATGAAATTCCATCCTGCAAAACCGAACATCTTCTTCAAGATATCTTTATCCCAATGAAAGTGATAAATACATTCCGTGAAGTGTTTCTTACAATAATGTCCATAGGTAAATCTGACAATAACAGAAACAACACACATCAATATTGCATAGAACACCAACTTGTCTATAGGCGAAACCATAATCAAGAAAGCTATCGCCAACTTGCATACAGCCTCCAAGATACTGATATAGGCAAACGCCGACATTCTCTCATGTGCTATGATTGCAGCATTGTATGGTACGCTAATCAAATTGATGACAAATGTAACAATGGAGAACTGCAGCACCCAATTAGCTGCCGCCATCCTGTCTGCCGGTATGGTCATCTTTGCATTAAGAAACCATACGCCAACCGACTCTATCAAGACCACTATAATCAAAGAAAGCAACAGCTGTATGGTCACTGAGGCAGAAAATATCTTATTGAGCTTACTTTGGTCGCCCTTTCCTAACTCATAGGTAATGAATCTGCTTATGGCAGCTGACAGCGATCCTGAAATAACAGTGAACATCGCCACCACACCACCTACGACATTATATATACCAAAGTCCTCCACTCCCAACGCATTCAATATGACTCGGCTCGTATATAACGACACCACCATCATGAAGAGCATTCGGAAGTAAAGAAGAAGCGTATTCTTCGCTATTCGCTTGTTGTTATCTGATGATTGATTTGACATTATTATCTAATTACACATGATTAATATAAAACATCTTCATTTGAAAAGATATCTCCACTTCTCAAATAAGTAAATACTTTGCAAGCCTTTCCATAATTGCTGGCATTTTTCAATATTCTTGAATAATTCTCAGACTCAGAGAGCATAGATAAAGCATTCTCGTAAAGAAGCAAATCACCCAAATAGAATGGTGAATCTTCACGATGGGCGATATGCTCAGCCCAAGGACAAGCATATACCTTACCTTCTGCATCTATACCTAGTTTGTCGATACCGATATCACAATATTTCTTTCCTTCCATATCGTAGATTTCAGACAATGCACAATGGAAACGGTATTTCTTATTTTCCTTTACTATTTTACTTGCAGCAGAATAATATTCCTTCCGTTTCAATTCTGACGGATATGAGTTAAATGATTGTTTGCCAACTGGCATCAAACGCAAGAACAAAACGTCAGTTATCTTCAACTTCGACAAATCTTTCTTGATTTTCAAAAGTTGCGCATTGTTCAAGTCTGGATGAAGCACAACCAAAGCTGATACGCTTATTCCTTCGGAAATCAAAGACTTTGCCAACTTATAATTATCCTCACTATATGCTTTAGGTCGATACTTGAAAGTGCTATTATCTTGTGGATAGTCATAAGTCATCTCTATATTGATATGCTTTTTCTTTAAAAAGGTTTTGTCTATGTTCATTAAGACATCAGACGTAGTAGTCAAACTGATTTTGTTATGCAGCTTCATAACCGCATATTCTATAATTTCTGTCAACTTTGAAGAGTCAACTTCGTTACCTGTGGCAATGTCTATTTCCTTTATATTCAGATAAGTCAAGGAATCTATTATTTTCTTAGCCTTTTCAACAGAAAGCTCTGATTGTTCTCCATGAGAAGATCCATAGGCGCAGAATGCGCAGCCATTGGAGCATCCCTTGTATAGATTCCAAATAATTTTTGTTCTGCCATTAATCTTTGTGTTTACCAAAGGACTTATCAAGTTAATCTTGCTCTCCACTTGATATATGACATCGCCATTGTGCATGATGGTCTTGGAATCCTTTTTAAGATTCTCCAGAGTGTAAGCGGTATATCCAGATTCCTCAAGAACTTTGTTCATTTTGCTAATATAGAATCGTGATTTTGGATAAACAAAGAGATACTTATACCTTATATTATGTGGCAAGGATTTAGAGTTGAGTTTGGTATTCTCATGATCCATTTTATCAAGATACTCGTAATCTATAGCAAAAGAGAGATTGAACTTCTGAGATATTTTCATAATAATATCATCTTTCTTATTGATATCCTCATTAGCGTCCAAAGACAAATATGGGAAAAACATACTCTGATCCCAATTGGAATTTTTGCTAACATAAAATGAAGGATTCCCTTTTTCAATCTTTGGAAAAATCAATATTACGGTATTATCACTATCAAACATATTATTCTTGATGATTTCCTCTTTTGTCTTCATAGAGTCTTCCTTTATGAAATATCCATTTTGGAAATTGTGAATTAAGATCACGATTATTGCAAGAACACTAAATGCCAGAACAACTTTGAATACTACCTGTACTTCAATCGCCTTCAGTCCCATGAACTCATTAAAGGAGCTGGCTGTTAGCAATGGTATCAAACACGTAAAAAATACTGTTGAGGCAAAAGATAGGGCGTAAGTCCAAGCATCTTTTGTACGTGACAAGAATATATTAGAAAGCATTGCTTCTGAAATTAGAATATAAAAGTTGCTCTTCTTGTCTATCTCGCTCTCTTGTATCTTGATTCTTTTACACAACACATATATAATTATCAACAATACAAAAGCAGATACTATTCTTATCCAGAGGCTTTCAAAAATGAAACCTGCCAAGATTGCCAAGAAAGAAACTATCCAAATTGCTATTCTATTCATATAAATTCAATTTGCATTTAAGATTTATATTTGGAAAAACAGACGAGGGCAAGCTCAAAGCGAAAAATAGCTCATAAAAATGTCCCTTGCTTTCGCCCATCTGTCGTATATTGCAAATTTGTTGCATAGTTGTTAACATCACCGCCACACCACCTACTACATTATATGTACCAAAGTCCTCCACTCCCAACACATCCAATATGACTCGGTTTGTATTCAAAAACATGAACATTATAAAAAGCATTCGGAAGTAAAGAAGTAGCGTATTCTTCGCTATTCGCTTGTTATTATCTGATGATGGAGTTGACATATCTAAAACTTTATTAATCATTACATTTCGTACTTCCTAAATTTTATTGTATTAGGCTCTCCATCGCTCATAGTGGCAATGCTAACAGGCGACAAACTATCTGCAAATGTTTCATCAACTATAATAAGATCTTGTTGCATGATAGATTTTAGCATCAAATGCCTATCCTGAGTGAGATTATGATTGACGATGCAACCTTCACCAAATAACATGAAGAATGGATCTACTGGATATATAGGAGAAAAATTCCTAAAAAGAGTGCCAAGAATATATTCTTTGAACAAAGAATAGGTCTTGTTGACTACAACACAGTCTATGTTGGGATATAGTTCAGGATTCCCTTGTTTGTCATGCCTATAAGTGTTGGCGGTCAGCAATCCTTGCGCCTTGGGACTCTTTAGTGCCATCAAAGCTTGATGTATCCTGTCATCCCAACAAATGACCAATAAATTGACCTCTTTTTCCCCGTTACTCTTGCTAAATTTCTTATTAGCATCCACAAGAAAGTCCTTTATCTTGTTGTCAAGACAGCCACGGACTGGCATCTGAGCCTTATCTACCACCTCTTGATAATTAGGAATACGAGCATCTATCATCAAAACTGATGGATTCTCTCTAAGCAATTTTGCAATTTCTTGGTCTTCCAGCACAAAGTTTGCAGATTTCACCTCCACATTGAACGTAAAATCTTGCATCTTGATAGAAAACTCAACATTCTTATCAGAATCATCCCTAACTCGATCTTCATAGACAAATGACTTTGGGTCAGAACTACGACAGATGAAGGTGTTCATAACACACAGTTCACAGAATGCAGAGATGAGATTATGAAGGTTAAATGTTTCTTTGTCAGCAGCAGAAACCTTATTGATTATCATATCTCTATATGCTTTCTCGCTATGAGATGCTAGAAACTGCAATGGCCGTGCAATAGCTGAGACAGAATTGATAGCCCAAGAACCTTCTGCCATGAGATTCATTTTGAAACTACCTGTTTCATCAAAGAAATTGTCCGCAATCATCTTCAAAGGGTGGTCAGGGCAATACTTGCGGAACGCCAAAACTATATCATTGAGATTTATTTGCATGATTGGTAAACCACCAATACAGCGTCCCCACTATTTATCAGTGGGTTAGCCGTACCAGTATTTTGAATAAAGTTTTGATTTCCTAAAATTTAACTATCAAGAGACGGCTTGGGGTGGTTTCGTTAACTCCGCATCCGTACCATCTTCAAAATGGCGAACAGAGTCACACGGTAAGAACGAGGCATCAACCTCCTCTCCACAAAGTATGAGAGTAAGGAGATGCCTATTTGTATAAATCTACATTGATGTCGAATGGAGAATCGAAGTTCTTAAGCATTGCATGCTTTGTATCTTTCTCTGAGAGATTTGCATGCTCTGTTGGGATTCTCCAATCGATACCAAGGGTTTCATCAAGGATAGAGACACCACCATCAGCCTCTGGGTGATAGAAGTTATCACACTTGTATTGGAAGACTGCTGTCTCAGAAAGGACTGCGAAGCCATGGGCAAAGCCCTTCGGAATGAAGAACTGGCGATGATTGTCTTCTGTCAGTTCTACGGCTACATGCTTGCCATAAGTAGGAGAGCCTTTTCGAATATCCACTGCTACATCGAGCACTCTACCTTTTACGCAACGTACCAGCTTGCTTTGTGTGTAAGGAGGACGCAGGAAGTGCAAGCCTCGCATTACGCCATAGCTACTCATGGACTCGTTGTCTTGGCAGAAGTGAACACTATGCCCCAAGATAGGCGTAACCTTATCTTCAAACTCTCGCTCGCTGAAGCTCTCGAAGAAGTAGCCACGAGCATCACGGAAGAGGCGTGGCTCTATAATGAGTACGCCTTCTATTTCTGTTTTGATTATATTCATTGTTTTATCTTTTGTTCTTAAAAATAAGAATTTCTAAAATCATCCCGTCCTTCTTTACCATTAAAGAAGGCTCCACCTTTCTCACCAAGCCTCTCTTTCCTCAAGAACGAGAGGATGTAACCGCCCTCCGGTGCTAAGAACCGCTACGCTCCAAGGTTGGCGGACCATCAAAGGTCTCGCCAGAATTAAGTTAAAGAAATAACTATTTCCCTCATTTTGTCAATGGATGATTTTAATTCCTCAAAAGAATAAGGAGCATTCAGATGATTTTCTGGATGATGAATTTTATTACGAATATACGTCTGTAACGTAAATGATTTCTGAGAAGGATTTCCGTTCTTCTTTATTTTCTCCCAGGTCTTGTCTTTTACACACCCTTTTGTTACAAGCCAGTTATCAAATTGGTCTTCCGTACTATTTTGACCATCTTCATCTATAGCTATCGTTTGAAGATGACCAAACAGTTCGTCATGATATTCCTCAGAATATTCACCAAACGCAGAATAATTAATTTCGTTCAGTGATGGAAAAGCTAAACATGTAGGAGTTACACTTCGTACATTCTTATCATTATTAACTTCTTCAACTAATCTCAGATTACCGAAACTCATCATCTTCACGACATGAGAACTATGTGTTGTCATGATAATTTGAGCATGTGGGTTAGTTGCTATCTGCTTAAAAGAATCAATCAGCATCCGCTGATGATGTATATGTTGAGATGTCTCAGGCTCTTCAATAGCATAAATGATGTCAGTATGATCAGAATCATGCATCATTCTTTCTGCTTTAGCTCTAAAGAAGTTCAAAAGTATCAATCGCTTTACTCCACTACCTCGTTTGTTGATTTCAATATCATTATCACTTGTGATAGACACATTTTTAAAGACATCTGCCCATTTAAGAGACTCAACTGATGGAATTGAAGGATTCAGTGTTTGCGCTATTTCTGGATTCATTTCTTCAATTTTGCCTAATGTAGCAGAAGTAACGGTCTGTAACTTATTCCTAACTTCATTAGCCACCTCTGTCAGTTTATCCAATATAGCTTCGTCTGAGAATATCTCCTTGACAGCCTCTTTCAAAGGATCTTGCGCTTCTTTGTCTTTATCGCTATTACTTCTGTCAGACTGGAACAATGAATAAATAGGCATATACAAGTCTAACTTTTGCCAAATGTCTTTCAAACCGTCGCCTGTCGTGTCTATTTCACCTTCTTCTAATTGGAGGTCATTTGCATAATGGTTCCAAATAGCCTTTCTTAAAAGTGCTTTCTTTGTTCTATCTGAGCAATCCAAACCATTAGCTTTCTTCTTTAGTTCAGCAATTTTCTGAAGGAGAAGATCATTGCAGTTTGGATTGGTAGGATGATTTGCCTTGATATAGATTTTGGGCTTTCCTGCTGCTTGATATTTCTTTACGACAGTTAAGCAACCATTGCTATCCAAAAGCATCTCATCTTGCAATGTCGTTGATACCGTATCGTCTATAATAATGGAATCTGGGAGATTGTCAAATACAGCTGTGAAAACTGTTTCTGTATCGCCAGAAATTATTGCATCCTTGTTTACGTCAGCTAGCTCAATAGGGCTAACTGCACTCTTATCGTTGAAAAATATATCCAACGCTTCTAATATGGTAGATTTACCTATATCATTGCGACCGACAAATACTGTCAAGCCACTCATATTTATACGAACTTCATTCCGATAACCTCGGAAGTTCTTTAATGAAAATGATTTCAGTCTCATTTCTTCTTGATTTATCCAATTAAACTTTCAAACATCTCACGAATGTCTGCTTTTTCTTTTTCGTATTTCTTATAGAATTCACTATGATCAAAAGACTCTGTATTCGAATCTTCTTTCTCTTGCAATTCTATAATGCGTTTTTCCGCATAATCGTATATGTTATCAGTGTTCCAATGCGGAACGAAAGAGGACAATTCTGATATTTGCCCCTTTAATTCATCAACTTCCCCCTCGTAGGTACAATTATCAATATCCCATTGAATTTGATTTTCCATATTCTGCAAATATGCATCATCGGTTATGGATACAGTACTACAGCCATGTTCGTCTCCAAATTTTAGATACGACACATACTCATCTGTATTATTTGCGCTTTCACGCATATCATAATATAGGGTTTGTTTGTCTAAATGTTCTATATTGTTACCTACAATATCTAACACTTCCAACCTATCATCCATAGAGTAATTCATATCTGCGAAATCTTTTTCTGACAAAGCTAACAGATTAACATTTAAAATGTTCTGGTCTTTCAAGGCAGGCATATTCACATACAAAGTCGTTAAACAACCAAACAAATCAAATGGTTTATATTCTATTTCGTGCTTATCATCCATGCGGACAATACTTGTTCGTAACTTCCCAGTTGCAGGATTAAGCATCTCTGTAAAATTGTCTGCCAAACATTTCTGAAGGTCTCGCTGAATGTTGATCTTGTTATACTCTTTTGTTGAAGTATATTGCTCGTAAAGCTGTTCGATAAAGATGGAACTGCAAATTAGTTTCTCTAACAATTCTGGGCGACCTGTCATGTGGTCAACCAAAAAGTCGTGAATAGAAGGATTAAAGAAATCAACGAAATGGCTTTCTCTGTCTTTCATCTCGATTTTAATAAAACTCCCATCCAATGTTTTTAATGATTGCATCCAAAGTTTGTCATCCTTGGACAAAGCATAAATATCTTTTGTAAAATCACAGAATACTTCGAAAGCTTCTCGCCAATCCTTCAACAAACAAGGAAGGTGAAGTGTGACTAAGACTATCAGCGCATATTGGCTTAATGCATCAAGTTTGTTAAAAGCCATTTCCCAAACAGAATTTGGATGATTAAAAACATAGCAAAAAGTACGATAAAAATCATCAGGGCTTTTATCTTTCCACTCTTCATGATTAATGAAGGCTTCTATCACACGTGGATTGAAGTTTTTGTGGTTTATCAGATAAAAGTAATTGTAGTCGTGTTTCAGGAGATTACGCAAACATTCCTCTGGTATATTCGAATACGCCAAATGATTGTACAGAATCTCTGCTTTAATCATCCGAGTATATGAACCGAGGTCAATCACGCATTTAGACAAGTCTAAATTGTTTGTCTCAAACTTCTCATAATATAGTTTGGCATCTTGCAAAATATATTCTCTTGTTGTCAATATCAACAATTTATCTTTAGCCTTACGAATATGTCGAATGAACAGTATCAACTTAGATTCAAATCCCTTCTCTCCATGTTCGAAGAATGTATTTCCCAAGAAATCATCGAAGAAGAATATCTGTTTCTTGCCATCTTCCAGCAAATCCATCGCATTGTCCAAATCATTAGTGATGCAAACGAACTCGTCATAATCAGTTCCTAACTTTTGGAAAACTAATTGTCTTGCCAATGTTGTCTTGCCAATGCCAGGAATACCAGATATGATAACATAGTGATATTGGAGAAGTTTGTCCATCGCTTGGTCAAAACTTTCGTTCATGACATATTTCTTGGATTCATCCAAACATGCTTGATATTCCAATTTTGACCAATTCACAACACGTTTATTTATGATTTGTTCCATTACTGCTGTACTGCACAACCAAAGTTTATAATATTGCTTTTCTACATCAGGATGCTGTGCCAAGAGATTATTCAAATCATCTCTACCCAAAATATCTTTCGTGCTTTGTATGTAGGGATGAAACAGCTGCTTGATTTCTTCTTTATTGTTAGGTGTCAGTCCTACTGTTGTAGATATATAATATTGAGTAGGGGATAAAGCCTTAACTTTGTCAACTTCCTTAGCAAGTTCTCTTTTTAGGGAAGAATACTCCTTGTAGCGCTTGCATTGGATAATTGTAGAGCTATCCTTTATACCTGCGCATCGCAAATCTATTCCTCCGTCACGTCCAGATGTAAAACTCTCTATATAACATCCAAGATGTTTTTGTAAGAGATCTCTTGTGAGACGCTCAAATTCAGAGGCAGAGAGAATCAGAAAATCGTAATTGTTCATTTGTTTTGGAGAAAAATCATTTTCCCAACCTTAATTACTTTAAGGTTTGTCTATATCACCTCACTTACGCTCACCTCATCCATGATCTTGCGCCACAAGTCCTTGGTCATGGCGATAGTTGGAGACACGCTGAATTTATATTGATTGCCAATAGAACGCAAGTTGTACACCACATTATGGCGGCTTCGTTTTATTTGTTCTGTTTCATCGGCATTTCCTTCCTTAGTGATGATTGGGAATATATATTCTGTGTCGGAGGTATATTTATCAGCTATTTGCTGCATTGCCTTGTCCCATTTGATAGTGACAGCAGGATTGTTGTCTGATGTATGGGAAATGTAAGTGAGCATTCCGTCTTTAACGTTAGATTTCTTTAGATAGGCTATATCCACATAGTTCATGCCTCTTGCATAAAGTGAGAACAGGAACATGTCTCGTGCGAAATCTTGCGACCTGTTAAGATTGAGAGTTTGCAAATAGCGCAACTCGGCTATCGAGGGAAACTGTTGGGTGGCAAGTTTTGGCGATGGTGTTTTGTTTACCAAGCGAAAAATGTCTTGCTCTTGTACATTACCTCTTTTTACTGCTTGCTTATAGAATGCACACAATTGTGATAGGTAATAAGCGGTTGTAGATGCCGACAGTCCCTGTGCCTTCAGCCATGTCTCGTAGTCTTGGACAAACAATTCGTCCCATTTGTCCATAGGTGTGGGCTTGTTGGCCATAAACATCAATAGGCGATTGGCTGAATACTTGCGTGTCTCTGCAGTATGCTTCCTACCTTCTTTCGTTAGCTCGTCGATGATTTTTTGTGCAAAAGTTGCGAAATCGGTCATGGTATGATATATGAATCTTTAGAACAGATAATTATATTGCGACAAGATTCTTTGATAATCATTCTCATATCTGGTCTTGTCGTTAGGACTGATATGAGGACTTTTGATAATCTGTTCCATTTCTTGGAGTACCTTGCCTCCTTCACGCATGATGGGGTCGAGGTGTTCCTTGAACTGTTCTATGAATGGCGAATAATAGTAGCCAATCTCCTCAATGATGAAGGAATAGATGTTCCATGTGTCATTGAAGGTAATGCGATTGTGTGCCACCTCATCCAAGGCGTACTTTCTCAGATAGTCGATGTTTTCTGCCTGCAACGCCACTTCCTTGTCATTTTTCACAGGATGGAAATAGCGGTCTATCAGTACTTGGCGCTCTTGCAGGTTGCGCTGGTAAAAGATATTCTCATGGGTGATTGAGGTTTTGCTTTGCTCCACTTCCTCAAAGTGCTCGGCATGAACACCGCTGATTGCTACACTCATTCCACCGATGTCCATCACCAGACGGCGATCTCGGTCGATACGGATGATGTAACCTTCCAGTCCTGCCATCTCACCCGTGGTGATACGGAGGAGAATGCGGTTGCGAGCATAATAATGATAAGGGTGGAGAAGGAAACGGATACGCTCAGGTGAAGTCTCCGCGACACGCATGAAGGGTTGCATCTGCGTATCGGGTATCTCTGCCACCTTACCTGTGCTACAATTTTTGCATAGGCGAGCGTGTGGGAACTTCTGGTCGAGATAGGCTTGTATCTCTTCGGGATAACCTTGGAAGAAGACCAGACCGCTGACGGTCGGCACTTCCTGGTGCTGCACTTTTTGTTTGCCAAGTTTCTTGAAATAACGAACTGTCTTATGCACAAAATAGGTTCTGCCGTCCTTCTCTAACAGCTCTTCCAACTTCTTCACTTTACTGTTATGAACGAAGGTGTAAGACCATGTTGTTCCGTCCGATTGACGACACTTCTTTATCGCAGAACCAGTCTTTGCGTCTGGCTCTGTAACGTGGTTGCCCTTTGGAGAAACAAGTTTCTCGTCGGCTGTAGAAAAAGAACTCGTACCATCCGGTTTCATAAATCCTGCTCTACTTTATGTCCTCAGCTACAACCATACATGATGGTTGTGAAAGCCTAGTCAATTTGTTATTGTTGCGCATAATCTTAATCGTATTATGAGTGCTTGGCTTGCAGCCTCTGCACATGTATCTTTATCTTACATTTGTTGCACACTCTTATGGTAAGAGATACAACTTAATGCAAAAGTACGAAAAATTGTTGGATTACGTGTCAGATTTTATCATTTTCTGTATGATATCCCCCAAATTTAACACAAATGTTTAGCAAATCCGCCTCGAAAGAACTCTCCAAACAGCCGATTTGTGGTCATTTCGGCTGTTTTTGCTCTCTTACCATAAGAAAGGGCGAAGTTTGCTAAACATTTTAGTCCATCATTCTGGGGGTGTGGTAAACATAACTATTTATTTACAACTCTTTCAAGATCTTTCGTATAATCCGCTCGTTGGCTTCATTGATGGTTGCTACATCTATTGACTGCAAGTAAATCTGTGTGGTCTTGTAGGAGTTGTGTCCCATGCCCTCGCTGATGGTGGCTATCGGGATATTCATGTGCAAAGCTACGCTTGCCCACGTGTGGCGTGCCACGTAGGTGGTGAGCGGTATCTTCAAGCCTACTATCTCACCGATTTTCTTCAGGTTGTAGTTGGTGTTGTGCTCTACCTTGCGGTATGAGGTGTACGGAGAGGATTCCTTGCCTGTCAAGATGGGCAGTAGATAAGGAGAGTCTTTGGTTTGCTCGGCATATTTGTCGATGATAGCTTGCATTGGTTTCATCCACTCGATATTAAGGTTTTGGTGGGTCTTGCGACGGTTGTAGTTCACCAAGCCACATTTCAAGTCTGTCTTCTTCAGGAACGCCATATCCACAAATGCCATACCACGGAGATAGAAGCTAAGCAGAAACAGGTCTCGCGCCTTGTCAAGGGAGGAACCTCTTGGCAAGTCCAATTTCTCTATTTTACGAATATCCTTTACAGTAATGGCACGCTTTGCAGTTCGTACGTTAGCTGTCTGCACGTGAACAAAGATGTCGTTGGGTGGAGCTTGCCCTGCTTCCACAGCCTTGTTGTAGAGGGTGCGGAGAGTTCGCAGATAGAATGCCACGGTGTTTTGTCCGATACCTCTGTTCCATAGCCACGCCTGATACATTTCCATCATCTCGCTGGTCATTTGTGAGAAGGTAAGATCTTCATTGCCACGAAACTCCATGAAGCGGTTGGCTGCATTGGCATAATTGTTCTTGGTGCCGATGCACTGCATCTGCTCCTTCTTGGCTATCTGCTGGCGGAAGAAAGCAAAAACGCTCTGGCTAGGTGGCAGCTGCTGTATCTCCTTGGCTATGTCGTCAATGGTATAAGGGATGCCCTCTGCATCCTTATCACGGATGATACGCAACATCTGCTTCATCTCCCAATCTATCTTTGACTGGATGAACTGCAGATGTGCCTGTTGGTTGTTGCGGTTAGAAACAATGATAACCGACTTCTTGTCGTTCCACTCTTCTGGAAAGACATGATAGTCGGTACTAATCCAGCGCAGACTGCGTTGATGGATGAGGTGATAATACAATGTGCCTTCCTTTTCCGGCACTGAGGATGCTCTGAATTTTACTTTTACTGTTGCCATAATACTAACTTTTTTTATTTGTGAATAATGTTGCTTTTTGGTTATTTACACCTTATTATATATGTAAGCAACGGTATGGCAAGAATGTAGTTGTATACCAATAGCTATTTGGGGCCACTTCGTCGTAGTTGCTTCTATGGCTTGTATAGCAATAGCAGCTCTGTCTGTCTCCTCCTATGGATAGAGGCTATCTTGCGTTTTTGGTATCTGCAAAAATCAAGATACTCCCTACGTATGTTTCTATCGCCTTGCTCTATTTTCTGCAGGAGTCGGCTCTTGGGGTACTTTCCATTCCCTAATATCTTATAGGGGCCGACATTATAGGCTAGTACGGCAAGGAGCAAGGTGTCTCTACCGTACTTTCTGAATAGGGTACAGAGTTTTCTCAGGTCAGAACGCAATAGCGAGTCTGCCTGTTGTAAGGTGGGGTTCTTCCTGAACTTCTCATGCGGCAATATCCGGTGTCCCCACCCGATATAGGGATAGTTGCGCTTGATGTCGTGCCACCCTTCATAATACTTGATGCACCGCACGGCTCGCTCAAAGGGTGGTAAAGCGAAGATGCCCAAGTCTTTTTGGCTTGGGCAATCTGTTGTGGGTGTCTTGTTCTGTGCCATGATATTCTGGCACAGCAGCAAGAGCGTTAGGAGAATGTATGTCTTTATCTTTTTTATCATGGACGTTGTTTTGGTTTTGGGGATGTCATTGTTTTGTCACTTGGCATTCTTCTTGTTGAATATCTCCGATATCATGGCTTTCACGTCCTCGCCAACTTGCACGAAGTTCTTATAGAGGATGCGCTCACGCTCATCACGGCTCTTGAAGGTGTAGAACTTGGGCAGTGGCATATACTCGCTTTCTTCTTTTTTAATGTCTGCCATGTTGAAGTCGGTCTTGCAATAGAACTTACTGGTCTTGAACTCGTCGCTCTCCTGTATGTTCATACTGCCATTCATGCCGGTCTTGGTTGCCACAAAGTCCCTTGCCGTCTGACCGCAGATCCATCCTGTCGGCATGTCCGAGATTTTACTGGCTGGTACAAGACTGTCCATATTCTCATTCAGGTTGATGCTCGTCTTGTCTCTATCGATGGTCACGCCTTTCTTCAGCTGCACCACCTTTCCAAAAATGTCAGAGGATAGCCATTCCAGAGTTTCCTTGCTTCGTGCCGAACCGCTTACCACGTTGCCTACGGTGGTGATAATCTTCTGCATACCCACCTTGCCATAGTCGGCTTCCAACTGTGGCAGTTCCTGGAATCCTAAGGCTACGCTCACCTTGTTGCTTCTGGCTGTACCTATCAGTCGGTCTATCTTATGGAAGTAGAGTGTTGGTAACTCGTCCACAATGATGCTCACTGGGATGTTCTTGCCTTGTCCAGTGTTCACTCGTGTCACCAGTCGGTTGAGGATGAGGGCGTTCAAGGCTCCGATGATGCTCTCCATCTCTGGGTCGTTGGCTATCAGCAGATAGCTCGGATTCTTCGGGTCACTAACCTTCAGGTCAAAGTCATCGCCGTCCTTGTGGAATATCCAATAGCTTTCCTTGGTGGCAAGACGTGAGGTATAGACACGCAGGGTGCCTATCATACCCTCCAACTGCTCCATCGCCTTGTTCTTCAAGGCGGTCTGGAACGGTCCCAACAAGGGTGCTACCTCATTGTCGGTCTCCAATACATTGAAGATGGTCTGGTAACTCTCATTCAGGAAACTCAGAATATGGGGCATATCGCTATACTTACCCAACCAATAGGCTGGCTCCACTTCTTCTCCTGCATGGTTAAACACCTTTCCGGTCGGTTTCATCTGCATGGTCTTCGGGTCTAGTACTTTCTCTGCTATCAGCATCTTGCCGTCCTTGTCGTATGGTTCCTTGCCATAGTTGATGAAGAAATAGATACAGGCGGCAAGGAAGTTGACGGCTGAGGTCTGGAAGAACTGGTCGCTACCGCCACCGCCTTCTTTCTTGCCTTTTTGCAGTGATTCTAGCAGTGTCTCTGCAGTCTCGCTCGCTGCTGCCAAGTTATTGATATACTTCTGCTGTATCGGATTCACTCGCTTGGAGTATTCCACATCCACGAAGTTGATGATATTGAACTTGCAGCCTTCTGGCAGTTTCCCCAACTGCTGGTTCTTCTTGTAGTGGTAGTACAGTTTGGTTGCCAAGGTAGGAAACTTGTAGTCGTAAACGACCATGGCAAAGCCTTTTGCACTGTGCTGTCGAATGAACGGCTCGATAATAGAGAATGTCTTACCGCTACCCGGTGTGCCCACTACCCAGGTGCCACGGAATGGGT
>ERZ773165.382-NODE-382-length-36575-cov-22.882010_pt1 | contig 36575 bp, 26 predicted proteins | sample MGYA00581003_ERZ773165 | MGnify/ENA primary metagenome ERZ773165 (study PRJEB29015, sample SAMEA2737817) | human gut metagenome | biome: human gut; feature: human-associated habitat; material: faeces | place: China | collected 2012 ... | reverse complement strand
GAATATTGTTCAGTATAATGGAGATGTTCATATCGTTTTTTACTGGAAAGGTAATGCTTTTCTATGGAATAACACTGATTATGAAAGAGAAAAGTAATGCGTCGGCCCTGGTCTGGGAGCAGAGACGAACGCGTCTGGGACTTGATTCGGGCGCGTCTGGGAGCAGAGGCGCTGACAAAGATAGGATTTGAATTGGCGAAACAGGTTTTCTGTTTCCAAGGCGATATGCGAAATCCATGATTTTCAAGCTATTCGTGTCGCCGTCCCGCTTTCTTCAGACCGCTAATAAAAAAAAGAACGACAGTGGAGACATCGTGTTGTCTCCACTGTCGTTCTTTTCTTCGCGGAAACCGCCAGGCGGTTGGCCATTGATTTGCCAACCGCCTGCAACGTTTGCGGAATTTAGTAATGGTGAAAGAATAAGTTGAGCAATTTTGACCTGTATTTTTGTTGGTTTTGGAATTTGGAAGAGGGAGCATAGCGGGCTATGTGACCGATGACAAATTTCAAAAACAGCAAAAAGACAGGACATAAGAAACAACTCCTTAATCCACAAAATTGGTCAAATTATTTTTTTACCATTACTTATTTCACGTAGATCTTGCGGCGCTTGCTGGTCACGTAAACGCCACCCTTAACGAGCTTTTCAACGCGACGTCCCTGGAGGTCGTAGACCACCTCGGGCGTGTTGTCGTCGGCATCAACCTCGACAATGCCGGTCGGGATGTCGTCTGTCGGTTCGATGAACCACTGAGAAGCCTCCGCACCAGTGTCCCATGCCACCAGTTTGTTGCCGCCATCAAGATGAATGGCTGGATAGGCGCCCGCTGTTGGCTGTGCGCATGCCAAGGTGCTGCGACCATTGCGCGTTGAGGCGATGACATAAGTAAATTCGGCTTTTTTCTGCACCGGCACCGCCTGTGAGGCGGCTGGCATCTTGCCAACGTAGGTGTTGGCCTTGTCACACTTCACATACCAGTTGCCATCGGCAGCCGCTTCGAAGCTGAAGAGCTGGTTTTTGTTGGCCTTGCTGAGTGCAGAAGCGCTCAATCCTGTTGCGGTGCCAACGAGACAAGGATTGCCAGCGCGGCCCACATTGCGCAAGCGGTAGCACTTTCCGGCCTCCAAAGCAACGCAGGGAGCGTCCATATAGCTCTTGTTGAAGCGTTCGTAGTTGTCCTTCGTCGGGTCGGCCTTATAGGCATTGTAGGCCGCTTCAACGTCGGCAGAAGCAGAAGAAGAAGCATCGATGTTGCCCACGGCTTTGCCGAAGTAGGTCTTCACGAGCTTATATTTGCTGTCTATGCCGGCAGGCACCACGTCAGCGGGAACGACAGCCGGGTCGTAGGTATAGAGCGAGTCGGTGATGTATTCAACGCTGTAGTTCTTATACACGATGGTGTATGCCTTTCCGAAGGTCTCTTCTTCGTAGAGGAAGCCGATGGTGCTGTCTTTCTGGAGCGTCATCGTTGAATAAGCGGAGAACATGCGGCTTGCCTGGTGCTTGCCTGGCCAGTTCTTGGCAAACGCGCTGGCATCAACGAAGTCGGAGAGCGAAGCGAGTTCTTTGTAATAGATGCCCACGTTGGCACGTCCCGAACCGAAAGGCACTGACTGAAGGGCAAGGTAAACGGGCTTATTGTCTGAAGCGCGGCGCACTGGCAGGATGAGCACTTCGCCATTGGTGCTGTTGCCTGTTGCCACAACGCCCTTGTTGCCAGAACCAGAATAGGCCATGCTGCCCCAAGAACCAGTGGCGGCCTTGCTGTCGGTGAAGTTGAAGATGTTGTAGTTGCGACCGCCATAAGCGCGTGAGCTGACGAGGATGGAACCATCGGGGAGTTCTTCCACCTTGGGTTCGTCGGCGCCGCTCGGAATCGGGGCGACGTCAACACCGCCAAGCACGCCCCAGGTGTCGCCGAAATTGTCGGAGAAGAGGACGTAGTTTTTGTTCACGCCATTGACATCTTTATAGAGCACAGAGCAATAGATGCGGTAATACTGGTCGACCTTCACCGTTGAGCTTTGGAAGATGCGGCCCGAACCGATGAACATGGCGTTGCAGGCACCGATCTTGCTGTTGTCAAACTGCGAATAGATGCTTTCAGAGATGTCGACGGGCTTGCTCCAGGTCTTGCCGTTGTTGTCGCTATAGAAGCGGGCGATACACTGGTGGTGGTTGCGCTTTCCGTTGGGGAAGGAAACGTTTCCTGCGCAGCTCATCACGAGCACGCGGTCGCTCTCACGGTCGGCCACGATGCAGGGGTCGCCGAAGCCCACGTTCATGAAGTCGGGCGAACTGGCGCCTTTGCCTTCAACGATGGGGAAGATGTTGCCCCAGGTCTTGCCGTTGTCTTTGCTGATACGGGCACGGAGGTCGATGCGTCCGTTGTTCACCATACCGATGTCGGCACCGCTATGGCGATAGTCGGCCACGGCGATGATGTCGCCGTTGTGGGCCGTGGCGATAGCGGGAATGCGGTAGGGAACGCCCGATTTTGTTTCGAAGATGTTCACCTGCGGTTCCGGTTTTTCAATGGCTGGGCCCAGCGTGACCTTGAAGTTGCTCAACACGATGCCATTGTTGACAGCGTCGAGCGTGAAACTGGCTGACATTCCTTCCAGTCCCTCCACCTTTATGCTTTGCGAAGTGAGGGTGGAACGCTTCGTCTGGCCGCCAGCACTGACAACGACACCCACTTTTTCTTTGTGGGCGATGAAGTCGAAACTGAAGCCCGTCACGCGATAGTTCACGCCTGCCGACAGGGTGTAAGCCTGCGGACGATACTGACCGGCATAAGCCACGATGTTGCCGCCTTCGGCAATCATGTTGTTGTATCCAGCATTGAGCGTCAGCTGCGGGTTGGTGGCCTTCGAGGTCCAAACCTGGTGCCAGGTCTTGCCAGCGTTGCTCTGCGTGAACGTTCCGCTGTTGGCATCAACCGTCATGGTTGTCTCGGCAAAGAGAATTTTGAGCGAAGAGCCGTGGTCGGCGCCGCCAGTCCAAAAGGCGAGGATGTTGTCGCGGTTGTTGACCTTGTTGGCAGGTGCTCCCTTCTGATACATATATTGCGCGTTGACATCGGTGCCGAGATTCTTAGAGTCGGCAAAGAGCCAGTCACACACGAAGGAGGTGCCCAATTTCGCCGTGTCTTTGAGCGCCACGTAAGCCGAGCCGCCTTCCTTGCCCGACATGGTCTTGGGCGAAGCGAGCACCTTTCCGGCGCCAGCTTCCTTGTTATAGAGGCGGTAGCCCTTGGTGGCGTTGCCCACAAAACACCAGAGTTCGGCGTCTTTGTAGGTGAGGGAGGTTGATTTGAGGGAAATCTTGTCGGCCGTTCCGTTGTTGGCAATAACGAGGCCTCCACTGCCGATTTGGATGGTGTACCAGATGGTGCCTTCGGCAAACTTTCCGTCGCTGGTGATAGTGGTGGTTTTAAACGGGAGGGCGGCGTAAGCCGATGCTGTGCAAAAAGCCAGCAGAAGCCCCAACAGTTGAGTAATTCTTCTCATAAGCTAAAGGGTTTCGATTTTGGTAATGGTGATAAGTAGGTGGTCAAAATTATTTTTTCAATATATGTCAAGAGCACTATTCTTACAGTCTGTAAAAATAATTCTGACCACTTACTTAAATTTACTTGATTTGTAGATATAGGTTTTCTATGGGAGCAAAGATAAGGATAATTGTTTGAAGGAACAAACATCTGCAGTTGTTTTCAGAATGCCGGTGTGCGGCAAGCACACACCGCCAGGCGGCGCAGCGGCGCGAGGCGGGATACAAAAGAAGCGGGCACCTGGTTTTCCAGATGTCCGCCTTTTTTCTGTAATGGTTGCCCATTATTTTTTATTGCCACATTTAGACTGGCATTTTTTCTTGCAGCCGTCGCCTTTTTTCTCGCCGCTTTTTTTCTTGCAGCAGTCGCCCTTCTTTTTCTTGCAGCACTGCTCGGTCTTTGGTTTGTCACACTTTTTCTTCTTATCGGGGCACTGGGCTGATACGCCAATGCAGAACAGGGCCATGGCGGCCATCATCATAATTTTCTTCATAATTTTCCTATATTATTTATAGATTTCTCGCTTGCAAATATACCATTTGATTTCAAACCGCAAAAGCATTTTCATATATATTAATATGTCTCTTGCTGAAAATCACTATTTTTAGTGAGCGGCCTAACATGCAGAAGCTATGTGTAAAAACTTGTTTATTAAAAAAATAGTGGTATCTTTGCACGCATCTAATATACAGGAACGCACTAATTAATCACTTATTAGAACGCTCCCCCAAGCAGGAATAAACGCCTGCCTTACTCCGTTTGCGAACAATACAAACGCTCTATTATACACTATTAATTTATGGATTGGTTACAAAAAATCATTTGCGACCCTGGAGCCATAGCCCACTTGATGGCCATCTATGCCATTGTCATCTGCTTGGGCGTGCGACTCGGGAAAATCAAATTCGGCGGCATCTCGCTGGGCGTGACCTTCGTGCTTTTCATGGGCATTCTCGTTGGACACATCTACAGCCACTACATCATTGACCCCGCCACGAATCAAACCATCAACCACGCCGGACAAAACATCATCATCGACTTTGTCAAGGAGTTTGGCTTGATTCTCTTCGTCTACTGCATCGGTCTCCAAGTGGGCCCGGGTTTCTTTGCCACCTTCAAGAAGGGCGGCGTGAAGATGAACCTCGTGGCAGTATCCATCGTGCTGCTCAACGTGGCTGTGATGCTGGGACTCTACTTCCTGGTGTTTGAACACAACAACTACAACATGGCCATGATGGTCGGTACGCTCTATGGTGCCGTGACGAACACCCCGGGGCTCGGTGCGGCTAACGCCGTTGTCAAAGAGTTTACTGGTACTTGGGGCTCCACGGACATCGCACAAGTGCCCGACATGGCTTCAAGCTACGCCTGCGCTTACCCGCTCGGCGTTGTGGGCATCATCCTTGCCACCATCCTCATCCGCTACATCTGCAACATCAAGCTCGAAGCTGAACAGGAGCAGATTCGCAAGGAACAGGAAAACGACCCGCATGCCACGCCGAAGCACATCATCATCCACGTGACGAACAAGGCCGTCATCGGCCGCGAACTGGAAGAGGTGAGACGTTTCCTCAACCGCGATTTCGTGGTTTCGCGCTGCATCAAGAATGGCGACATCATCGTGCCTAACGCCAAAACGGTGTTGGAAGAAAACATGGACGTTCACGTGGTGTGTGCCGAAGATGAAGCTGAACCGATTGCTGCGCTCATTGGCGAACTCAGCAACGAGACATGGACCGCGGAGGTGAAGAGCGCCAAATATGTGTCGCGCCGACTCGTCATCACCAAACCGGAAATCAACGGCAAAACGTTCGGACAGCTCCACTTCAACTCTATCTACGGCGTCAATGTCACCCGCGTGACGCGTAACGGCATAGAACTCTTTGCCAACCGCAACTTGCGCCTGCAGGTGGGCGACCGCTTGCTCGTGACGGGACGCGAAGAGGACGTTGAACACGTGAAGAACGCCATCGGCAACAGTGTGAAGCGCCTTGACCACCCCAATGTGGGTGCCATCTTCTTCGGCATCTTGATTGGTGTCATCGTCGGACAGTTTAACTTCGGTGCGGGCATGAAGCTTGGCTTGGCTGGAGGTCCGCTCGTCGTGGCCATCCTCATCGGTGCTTTTGGCTACCGCATCGGCATCAACTCTTACACCTCAACCTCTGCCAACCTCATGCTTCGCGAAGTGGGCTTGCTGCTCTTCCTCTCGAGTGTGGGCATACAGGCAGGTGCGAAGTTCTGGGACACGATTCTCGCCGGAGGTATCACCTACGTGTGGACTGGTTTCCTCATCACAGTTGTGCCTATCCTCATCATGGGATTCATCGCAAGAAAGTTCCTTAAACTGAACTATTTCACGCTGATGGGACTCATTGCGGGCTCGAACACAGACCCTCCCGCATTGGCCTTCGCTACGCAAACGGCTAACAACGATGCTCCCGCTGTGGGCTACTCAACGGTTTATCCGCTGACGATGTTCCTGCGTATCATCGTTGCACAGGTTATCCTGATGATTTTCCTTACATAAGCAGATTGAAGCTGAGGGGGACTTCCCCGAATTGCTTCTAATATATAAGACAGGTACTATAATCCAGGAATTATAGTACCTGTCTACATTAAATAGGTGGTCAGCGCTTCCTATATTATTCTGAACACCTGCTTAACATCCTATCAACGTGGCAGAACAAAACCTAAAAGAAAAAACCGCCAAAGGAATTCTTTGGGGCGGCATCAACAACGGCGGACAACAGGTGCTCAACCTCGTGTTTGGCATATTTCTGGGCCGCCTGCTCTCGCCGGCCGACTATGGCATGGTGGGCATGCTCACCATCTTCTCGCTCCTGGCGGGCGCCCTGCAGGAGAGCGGTTTTATCTCGGCGCTCAACCGCAAGAAAGACATCACGCAGGAAGACTATAACGCGGTCTTCTGGTTTAATATTCTCTGTGGCGCCGTGCTCTACGTCATCCTGTTTTTCTGTGCGCCGCTCATTGCTGATTTCTTCGACCAGCCAAAACTCGTGCCGCTGGCGCGACTCTCGTTCCTCAACTTCGTGTTTGCAAGTTGGGGCACCACGCCGCGTGCCGTGCTCTTCAGAAATCTGCGCGTGAAGGAAACGGCCTGGATGTCGCTCGCGGCCCTCTTCACCTCGGGCGTGACGGGCGTGACCCTGGCATGGAACGGCTTTGCCTATTGGGGTATCGCCATCCAGAACATCGTTTATTGCGCCATGATGACGTTCTTCAGCTGGTATTTCAGCGGCTGGCGCCCTTCTATGCACATCAACCTGCGACCGCTGCGCGGCATGATAGGTTTCAGTTCGAAACTGCTGCTCACGAATCTCTTCACGGGCATCAACAACAACCTCTTCTCCGTTTTCTTTGGACGTCTCTACGGCGAACGCATGGTGGGCCTTTACAATCAGGCCAACAAATGGACGGGCATCGGCTACACGTTTCTCAACGGTACGCTTTGGGGCGTGACTCAACCTGTGTTTGCACGCCTCGAGAACGACCGCGAACGACAACTACGCGCCTTTCGGAAGATGCTGCGCTTCACGGCTTTCGTGTCGTGTCCGGCGCTCTTCGGACTGGCACTCATCGCGCCAGAGTTCATCACCATCCTCATCACGGACAAATGGATTGAGAGTGCGCGGCTGATGCAGATTCTCTGCGTTGGCGGTGCCTTCGTACCCATTGCCTCGTTTTATTCCAACTTCCTCATCAGCCAAGGACGCAGCAACGTTTTCCTCTGGAACACCATCGGGCTCTGCCTCCTGCAAATGGCCGCCCTCCTACTGCTCTACCCCTATGGCGTTAAAACGATGGTAACAGTCTATGTCATCCTCGGCATTCTGTGGCTGCCCGTCTGGCATTTCTTTGTGGAAAGGCTCATCGGTCTGCGGCTTTGGCAGGCTGTTTTCGACATCGCGCCCTTCGTGCTCTGCGCCGCACTGACTATGACGGTGGCCTATTGGGTGTCGACGTTCTTTGCCAGCATCTACGTGGCAATCATTGTTAAGATTGCCGTTGCACTGGCGGTTTACGTCGGAATGATGTTGGCCTTGCGCGTGGTGGTATTCCGCGAATGTGTAGAGTTTCTGCTCTCGCGGTTTAAAAAGAAATGAGGACTTTCCTCCGCAACGCTTCACGGCGGCGAGAAACGCCTGCTCTCCACACACGCGTTGACCATTCGTGGGAAAGAATTGCCCGTTCGTTGAACACATTTGCAATCTCCGCGGCAAAGGCTTGACGGAAAGATGGTTTCTCATTAATTTCGCGGCATCATCAATAACAACTAACGCGAATAGAATATGAAACAAATCATCAAATCTCTGGGCATGGCTGTGGCCATCGCTTTCTGTTCTGTCAATGCTTCGGCACAGTTCTTCGGTGGCGAAGGGGCCCCATTCGGCGGCGAAGGCGGCCCGCAACGCATGTCGGTTGAGGAAATGGCAAAGACGCAAGGCACGTCGATTGCCAAAGGCCTCAAACTGAAGAAAGCGGAAACGAAAAAATTTGTGGCTACCTACACGGAATATCAAAAGGAACTGCAACTGCTGCGCCGCAGCATGGAACCCCAAGACCGCAAGGAGCGCAGAGACCGCAGAAGAAGTAACCGCCGCGGAAACGACGGTCAACAGCGTCCGCCGCGCCAAATGGGAACTCCGACCGACAGTGTGCCAGCACCGCCCGATGGCATGCCAGCACCGCCCGACACGATGGCCCCTGGTGCGCCTGCCGCTCCAGACAGCGTCAATGCAAGAAGAATGAACACGCGCCAGCGAATGGTGCGCCACGGAGAACCGTCGGCGGACATGAAGCAGAAAATGGCGGTTATGCAGGAAAAGACGAAGGCCCTGCGCGAAAAATATGCGGCCATCTATGCCGAATATCTCTCACCGGAGCAGATTGCCAAAATTTACGAGCTTGAAAAGAAAGCCGAAGAACAACGCCGACAGGAAATGCGCCTGCGCTTCGAACAAATGCGCCAGATGAATGGGCCAATGGGAGGCGGCAACCGTGGCGGCGGTTGGGGCGGCGGCGATTTCTGATCCGCCTGGCATGACGCTTACTGGTTTTAGTAATGTTGAAAAATAACTTCCGCAATTTTGCCGTTGGGCAAGTAATATTTTATATACTCCCCTGCCTTTTCGGCTCTTTTCGAACTTATTCTCAGTCACAATGCTCGCATTGCTCCTTCGAATAAGCTCAAAAATAGCTCAAAAATGCAGGTGCAAAATTGCGGAACTTATTCTTTCAACATTACTTAAAGAAATAGGTACGACCGCAACGCAAGCCTCCGCAATGCCCGTTCATGTTCAAGCCCGCAAACGAGAAACAATAACGGTGCCTTCTTTTGTGAAGACATCCATAAATCCACACAGGAATCTGCGTGGGGTTAGATTATCTATTATTTACAAACCAACAAACGTCATTAGCCATTATGAAAGAAATCCGAAAAAACAAATGGTCTCTCAGTCTCAACCAGTTCATGGTTGCCATGCTTTGCTTCTTGGCCTTCGGCCTGACTGGCTGCCAAGACAGCGACAAAAAACTGCTGGAGAAAACTGTTGAAGGTGTCAACGAGAAATGCCCGATTGTGGTAAGCCCAGAAATCCAGATTGCCAAATTGGAACTGGAGGAGGATTATCTGACTTACTACTTCGATTACAGCGAACAATCGTACATGCTTCCCGATGAGATTGACGCGTCGCTCAAAAAGGAACTCGCAAACCAGATACTGAATGCCATCAGCCGTTTCAGCGGCGAAGAAAAGGAAATCCTCGACCTCCTGCTGAAAAAAGAGATGGGACTGAAGTTTGTCATGGACTTCAAGCGCTCGAAGAAACAAATCACCGTTAAATTCACAGCCAAGGAAATCCGCTCAAAGCTCAACAGCGCCGACAACGCTTCCGACGACAGTTCTGCCGACGAGGAGAGCGAGACGTCTTCCAGTTTAGCAACGCTGAAATCGTCCGTTGAAACAGGGAAAAACTTGTTGCCGATGGACCTCGGCAACGGTATCACAATGACCGACATGTATCTCTCTAACGGCTCGCTCTATTACATCTACAAGGTCGACGAGAACCAAGTGCCGCTTGCGTCATGGAACGACGAAGTGATTGCCAACGTGAAGGCCGCCATTATCAACGAATTGAAAACGAGCGCACAGGGTGACGCGTCAAACGCCCAACTAATTCATTTGTGCTCGCAAACGGGAACGGACATTGTTTACCGTTACAAGGGCGACCAGACTGGCATTGAATACGACATTACGGTCGGCTCCAACGAGTTGTAAGTAGGTGTTCAAAATTAGTTTATACTATCCATGTAGGGATTAGCCAGTTTAATATTGCCTTGCCGCATTCTTTTTCCCCTACAACTGTCTTTCATCAGTCACGTAGCCCGCTACGCTCCTTCTTCAAGACAGTTGTAGGAACAAAATAATACGACAATTCAATATAAACTAATTCTAAACACCTACTTAATAACGGACAGAGCGGTACGTGGTCTTTTCGACTACCGCAAAGAAACTTAATAATTGGGCTACACTTCGTTGTGCGGCACCAACAAAAAAGAGGACACCCTAACGGATGTCCTCTTTTTTATTGGATGTTGTCTGATTAGCCAATCGTCACCAACGTGGTGCCTTCCATCACGCTGTCGCCAGCTGCAACGCAGATGCCGGTGATTTTACCATCGGCCTCAGCTGTGATGTTGTTTTCCATCTTCATGGCTTCAAGCACGAGAACGGTTTCGCCCTTCTTGACAGCCTGTCCGACGCTGACCAGAATCTTGGCAACCACACCGGGAAGCGGAGCCTTCACTGGAGCACCAGCACCGGGAGCGCCTGCAGCAGGAGCGGCAGGAGCGGCCTCAACGGCTGCAGGAGCAGCGGCAACTGCAGGAGCAGCAGTTTCATCGGCCACCTGAGTGGGGAGGTCTTCCTCTACGAGAGAAGAACCCTGCATTTCAACTTCAAAGGGAATGCCATTGACTTCCACTTTGGCAATGTTGCCAACGATGCTGTCGATGGTGACGTCATATTGTGCGCCGTTGACCTTATATTTATATTGTTTCATGTTTACCTAATTACTATATTACAATGATGCCATCAGCTGGGAAGGATTGGCCCAACCCGAACTCTGAGGCGCTAAGGTGATGATGCCTGGTTCGTCGTCGTGAACAACGGCCACATCGTATTCGATGAGGGCGAGAGAGATGACAGCCGCAATGACTGGCATTTCTTTGTCGTCGACAGCCGGATGCTTGTCGTCAACGAGGAGGTCGGCAATCGTGCCCTGCTTCTCGTCGAGACGAATTGTCACGGCATGACCGGCAATGGTATATTTGAATGTTTTCATTGAACTGCGTGTTTCACTTGATTACAATGGAATGTTGCCGTGTTTCTTGGCAGGACGCGTTTCGCGCTTGTTTTCCAACTGAGCCAAGGCGCGGCAAACGCGGAAGCGCGTGTTACGCGGCTCGATAACGTCGTCAACATAGCCATATTCGGCTGCCTTGTATGGGTTGGTGAAGAGGTCGTTGTATTCCTTCTCCTTTTCTGCCAAGAAGGCCTTCGGATCGGCTTGTTCCTTGGCGGCCTTGCCATTGAGGATGGCCACAGCACCGCTGGCACCCATTACGGCGATTTCTGCAGAAGGCCAAGCGTAGTTGAGGTCGGCCTTGAGCTGCTTGCAACCCATCACGATGTGTGAACCACCATAGCTCTTGCGGAGAGTGACTGTCACCTTGGGCACAGTGGCCTCGCCGTAAGCGTAAAGCAATTTCGCACCGTGGTCGATGACGGCGTTGTATTCCTGACCTGTTCCCGGCAAGAAGCCCGGCACGTCAACAAACGATACGATTGGAATATTGAAGCAGTCGCAGAAACGTACGAAGCGAGCAGCCTTTCTTGAGGCGTTGCAGTCAAGCACACCGGCATAAACGCTCGGCTGGTTGGCAACGATACCTACGCTCTGACCATTGAAACGGGCAAAACCGATGATGATGTTGCGGGCAAAGTTGCGCTGAACTTCGAGGAACTCACCGTTGTCGACAACGGCACCCAGCACTTTATACATGTCGTAAGCCATGTTGGGGTTGTCGGGGATGATTTCGTTCAGGCTGTCTTCCTTACGGTCAATCGGGTCGGTGCATTCCACGCGGGGAGCACGCTCCATGTTGTTCTGAGGAATGTATGAGAGCAAACGGCGGATAAGGCCAGCAAACTCTTCTTCGGTCTTGGCTGTGAAATGGCAAACACCGCTCTTTGTTGAGTGGACGCCAGCACCGCCGAGGTCTTCCTGAGTTACGTCTTCACCCGTCACGGTCTTGACAACCTTCGGACCGGTAAGGAACATGTAGCTCACGCCTTCAAGCATCACGACAAAGTCGGTCAAGGCAGGAGAATAAACAGCACCACCAGCACAAGGACCGCAGATACCTGAGATTTGAGGCACAACGCCAGAGGCTTCGATGTTACGCTGGAAAATGTTTCCAAAACCAGCCAAGGCGTTCACACCTTCCTGAATACGTGCGCCACCTGAATCGTTCAAACCGATGCAAGGAGCACCCATCTTCAACGACTGGTCCATCACCTTGCAAATCTTCTCGGCCATCGTCTCAGAGAGCGAACCGCCGTTGACGGTGAAGTCTTGTGCGAAAACGTAAACGAGACGGCCGTTGATGGTACCAGAACCACACACGACACCGTCACCATAAAAGTGCTTCTTCTCCATACCGAAGTCGTGGCAACGGTGGAGTTTGAACATATCCATTTCTTCGAACGACCCTTTGTCGAGCAGCAAATCAATGCGTTCGCGCGCTGTAGCTTTGCCCTTGGCATGCTGTTTCTCGATGGCTTTTTCGCCACCGCCGAGGCGTGCCTTTTGGCGACGCTCAACGAGGTCTTTGACTTTCTTTAGTTGTTCACTCATAGTCGTTTGTATATAATTATTGAGTTTTGCTATAATGGTTTCGAACGCCATTCCCGCCTAAACGGGTTTTGCATACGTCTTATACCGCGCAAAGGTAGTAAAAAAATCGCACACACCACCCCTTACGTGCGCAAGAAGTGAACCTCCTTTTTATTTTTATAAGGTGGCCATAAGAACTTTGCAGGTAAGCAGGTCTGCAATCTAAAATAATTTTGAACGCCTGCTTATATCAAGCCTTTGCAAGCAATCTGTCTCTTCTCCTACGGGGTTTCGCCGCAGGGGAGGTCGACATCGCGCTCTTTCACCACATAGCGCTTATAATAGGCCATTGCCAAAGTGGTGATTGGCAGCGCCACTATCAAACCGCCGATGCCGCCAACAAAGGCGCCGACGGAGAGGGCAAGGAGGATGATGGCGGGCGAGAGGCCCATGATGCGGCCCATGATGCGCGGCGTGACAATGACGTCTTGGATGATTTGCACAACGAGGTAAACGGCGAGGGCGCCGCCGATGAGCAACCAGAAGTTCTGTCCGGTCTCAGCGGTGCGCAACAGGGCCAAGAGGGCGCAAGGCAGAAGACCGGCCACCTGCAAATAAGGCACGAAACTGATGATGCCGATGAAGCAGCCTAAAGCGATGGGCATAGGGAAGCCCACGAGGAAGAAGCCCAACGTGAAAAGCACGCAGTTGCTCAAAGCAATGAGCAGCTGGCCGCGGAAATAGCCGCAGAGATAGAAGGTCACGTCGTTGAAAAACTGCCGCGCGAAGGGGCGGTAGCGGTGGGGAACAAACGTAATCCATATCTTGGCATAACGGTTGTAGTCGAGCAACAGGAAGAAGAGGTAGAGCAAGCCGATGCAGGAGGAGACGAAGCTGACCACGAGACCGGCTGTCGACATCAGAAGGTTCCAAAGGCGCGGCAAGGCTGTTTTCAACACGGCGCGGAAGTCATCAGACTCCACAAACGACATGAGATTGGTGCTCCGAGCGCCCTCCTTGAAGATATTGCGCACAACGTACGATACCGACTCCTTGTCGGCCTCAGACTCGAAATAATGGCGCAACACCACACTGAGATGGCCACACTCGTCGAATATGGGCGGGATGCAGAGCCACAAGACACCCACAATGCCGCCGATGGCCAGCACCAATGTCAGCAACACGCTCACCACGCGGAAGCGCAAACGACAGGTGTGCTGGAAGAAATCGCAAACGGGATTGAGCAGATAAGCGGCCACGCCTGCCACCAAGAAGGGGATGAGCACCGGACTCAGATAGCTGAAGCAACCATAGGCGGCGAAGAGCACGGCAACAAATACAAGTCCTCGCGCAAAGCGGTCGAAAGTAATCGGTTTCACAATGATGTATCTTTTTAATAAGGAGAGATTCTAAGTAATTTGAAGAGATTCTAAGGCACTCCGACAAGGCTGTCGCATGGCGGGCAATGCCGTAAAAAACACGAGTGTAAAGGTAGTGCAAGCCTCAGAGAGCGCCAAATAAAATCAAAACTATTTTAAAAAAAAGGCGGTTTATTTGCTCCCTGCCTGAGTTTTCTATATATTTGCAACATGGGAAAGCTCTATTTAGTGCCAACGCCTGTTGGAAACTTGGAGGACATCACGCTCCGGGCCTTGAAAGTTTTGAAGGAGGCCGACCTGATTTTGGCTGAGGACACCCGCACATCGGGCATCCTCTTAGCGCATTTTGAGATAAAGAACCGGCTGTGTTCACACCATAAATTCAACGAACATCAAACGGCCGATGCCTTTGCCGCCCGCATGGCGGCAGGCGAAGTGATGGCACTCATTTCCGACGCCGGGACGCCCGGCATCTCCGACCCTGGCTTTATGCTTGTCAGAGCCTGCGTGGCACGCGGAGTGGAGGTGCAATGCCTGCCAGGCGCAACGGCTTTCGTACCAGCCTTGGTGGCTTCTGGCCTGCCCTGCGAGCGCTTCACGTTTGAGGGCTTTCTGCCCCAAAAGAAAGGCAGAGCCACGCGCCTGGAGAGCCTACAAACAGAAGAGCGCACCATGATTTTCTATGAATCGCCCTACCGTGTGGTGAAAACCCTGACGCAATTTGTCGAGACTTTCGGAGCGGAGCGCCGCATGTCGGCCTGCCGCGAAATCTCCAAGTTGCACGAGGAAAGCGTCAGAGGCACCATTGCCGAAGTGCTCCACCATTTTGAGGAAAACGCCCCACGCGGTGAATTTGTCCTCGTTGTTGAAGGCGCGGAAACGGCCAAACAGTCGGCACGCAAGGCACGCCGCGAACGCGCACGGAAAGACAGCGAAGAAGAAGATTCCACAACTGATTTCTAATAACGACATAACATACCAGAAAACTCTTTTGCCGGCCACACATATCTTACTAAAGACGCATGCTCTTCGCATGCTGGTACATGCCTTTTCTGTGTAGGCACATTCCTAAGTACAGATATACATTCCTATTAATAACGGGTAGCTTCCGCGCCACGCGCGTGACCATACCATTTGGAAGACCGGCAGATGGCTTTTCAACTAAAATACCATTAGCACAATGACTAAGAGATTCACCATTCTTGCACTGGTTGCCGCAGCACTGACATTCGGCGGTTGCCAGTCGAAACGAGAGAAGGAAAATACAACCGACCGCTCACAGGAAGTCATCGACTCCCTGCAACGGGTGTTGGCACAAAGCAATTCGGAGTCGGAAGACTTGGCAAAGACCATCCAGCAAATCCGCGAGGGCTTCCGCCAAATCAATGAGGCTGAAGGCCGCGTGACGCAAGAAAACGCCGAAACGCCCAACCAGCAAGTCATCGTTGAAAACATGGCTTTCATCCAGCAGACGTTGCGCCTCAACCGCGCCCGCATCGCCGACCTCCAGCAGCAGCTGAGAAACGCAAGCCAAACGAGCAAGGAAACAAAAAGCGCCTACGAAGCCATGGTGGAAGAGTTCAACCGCCAGCTCGAAAGCAAGAGCCGCGAAATTGAAGAGCTGCGCAAGCAACTGGCTGAGAAAGACATCAAGATTGCAGAGCAGAGCGAACAGATTGACCAGCTGAGCGACAACGTGGAAGACCTCACGACGAAAAACGAGGAGAAGGAACGCACCGTGGTGCGCCAAGACCAGCAGTTGCACACGGCATGGTACGTGTTTGGCACGAAGAAGGAACTTCGCGAGCAACACATTCTCGAAAGAGGCGACGTGATGCGCTCATCGAACTTCAACAAGGAATATTTTACGAAGATCGACATCCGCGTCACGCAGAAAATTCCTCTCTATTCTAAGAAAGCAACATTGCTCACGAGCCACCCTGCCGGTTCTTACACGCTTGACAAAGACGCACAGGAGAACTACACGCTACGCATCACCAACCCCGATGCTTTCTGGAGCGTGAGCCGTTACTTGGTCATCCTCGTAAGATAATCCCTCCTAAACAAAGATGAAGCACTCCCTCATCATCACTTTGTGCCTGCTCCTCACGCTGTCGGGCTGCAACTATTCGCAGTTCTCCGCCGTTGCCACAGGAAGCGGCATGGGCGGCATGCTGGGTTCCAGCATCGGCGGCATCATCGGCGGCTCGCGAGGCTCTGACGTCGGCAGCCTCATCGGCATGGTGGCTGGAGGAGCTGCAGGCGCAGCCATCACAGGGCAGGCCAGTTCCAAATACGGAAACGAAGAACCAGTCGACGTCCAAGGATATTACAACGACTACCAGTCGCGCCGCTCTTCACGCGCCACGGCCTGCCTCTCGCAATGGTCTTACCTGGAAGTCACCAACGTGCGACTCATCGACCCCAACCACAATCAGCGGCTGGACCCCAACGAGCATGTCTGTGTCACGATGGACATCTACAACCGCAGCGACAACATGATGTACGACATTGCGCCCATCATCACCTGCGACAACCGCCGCGTCGTCATCTCGCCGACGGCCATCGTCAGCGAACTGGCCCCAGGGCAGGGATTCCGCTACAAGGTGGAAATCATCGCTCCCTCAAAACTGAAGAGCAACCTCGTCACCTTCACGGTGCAATTTGGCGACAAGCGACAACGCGTGACGCTCAAGACTTTCTCTCTGAGAACAAATAGGTAAGCAGGCGTTCTGAAACACCACTCACGCTTCCCCCACTGAAACACCCCACGAAACGATTCTTTTATCGCTATCATAAGAAGCCATAAAAGACCGCGCGACTCTGCGCCATGCCGGAGTTGCGCGGTCTTTTTATGGAATTTAAAAAACATGCGGACAGGAAAGTCTGTTTCTCCTGCCAAAACGTCCAGCGGCAGCATCTCCCGACACACAACGCCCGCCAACTCCACAGGCAGACGTTACCAACCTCCAGCGCCCGCCGCTCCTCCAAACACCATCCCAACACAATAGCTTATGTCTAAACTACTCCCCCACTACAAAGCCACCCTTCGCCTGGGCATTCCCATTGCCATCGGACAAATCGGCGTCATCATCATGGGATTTGCCGACACGATGATGGTGGGCCGTTACGCCACGGAAGCCCTCGCTTCGGCGTCGTTTGTCAACAGCGTGTTCAACCTCATTTCCTTTCTGATCATGGGATACAGCTACGGTCTCACGCCGCTCGTCAGCGCCCATTGCGGCCGCGGCGAGAAACACGAAGCTGGCGGCCTGCTCAAGCAGGCGCTCATGGCCAACGGACTTTTCACGCTTGTCCTACTCACCATCATGACCGTGCTATATTTCTATGTCGACCGCATGGGCCAGCCGCCGCAACTTCTGCCCCACATCCGCCCCTACTACATCGTCATCGGCACCTCCATGATCTTCGTGGCCCTCTTCAACGCCGTGCGCCAATTCACCGACGGCACGAGCGACACCGCCACCGGCATGTGGATTCTCCTAACGGGCAACGCGCTCAACATCATCGGCAACGTCCTGCTCATCTACGGCGTCGGCCCGTTCCCCGAACTCGGTTTGCTCGGCGCTGGCCTCTCCACACTTTTCTCGCGCATATACATGGCATTAGCCATCGTTGCCGTCGTGGCCTTCCGCAAACGCTATGCCGCCTACCGCACCGGTTTCAACGCCACCCCGCTATCGTGGCGTACCACACGCTTTGTCAACACCAAATCACTCCCCATCGGTTTGCAGATGGGCATGGAGAGCGGTGCTTTCACCTTCAGCTGCATCATGGCAGGCTGGATTGACGCCCCGTCGCTGGCCGCCTTCCAGGTGATGCTCACCATCGGAACGCTCGGTTTCCTCTTCTACTACAGCTTCGGCTCGGGAATGAGCATCCGCGTGGCCACCTTTGTCGGGTTGAACGACTGGCACCAAGTGCGCCTCGCCACGCGTGCCGGACAGCACATCCTCTGCGCCATGGCCACGCTCTCCTCGCTCACCTTCCTCATCCTCGGCCCCACGTTCATCCACTTCTTCACGCACGACCCCACAGTTGTCGGCATCGCCGTTTCGCTCATCGTGCCGCTCATCATCTATCAGTTTGGCGACGCGATGCAGATTTGCTACGCCAACGCCCTCCGCGGCACGTCGCAGGTGATGTCAATGATGTGGATTGCCTTCGTGAGCTACATCGTGGTCAACATCCCAGCAGGATATTTCCTCGGATTCCCCTGCCACCTCAAGACAACGGGCATCTTCCTGGCCATCTCCCTCGGCCTCTTCACCGCCGCCCCACTCTTTTACTGGCAATTTCAAAAGGTGTTGAAAAAGCACCCGGCGGAATGAGTCTTCTCTCAAAAAACACACGAACAGGTGTCCACCTGTTTAGTACTGTTGAAAGAATCAGTTGAGCAATAATGCAAGTGCAAAATTGCTCAACTTATTTTTTTCACCACTACTTAGTCTCTCGCAGCGACATATAACAAAAGCGGAATAACGCTTCTTGTTCCATTCCATATACTTGCCAGCGAACGCGGGACGAAGCACGACCAAACGTCGCCCTGCGTGCGGTCGTGTCTCGTCCCACGTGCGGTCGTACCTCGTCCCGCGTTCGCTGACAAGTAAAGAATCTATAGTTTTTCTCCTTAGGCTGAGGTGTAATCGTCTGTTGCGGCGCCAGCATTGTAGCTCACTTTGCTTGCAAAGTGAGGGCAACGAACACGTAGCGAATATGGCCAGCGCTTTGGGGCATGACTTTGTTGGATTTTAGCCGTATTTGGCCGCCACAATATGCGTTCCCCCTCACTTTGCAAGCAAAGTGAGCTACAGTGCTTCGCCTCAAACCTTCGCCGAATGTTCGCGCAGCGCCTCTTGTTGCAGCGCCGCACCGCCATGCTATTTGGCTAAAAAACCGTGAGCTTCCCATCGGGTCACAAACGATAAGCCCCGCGCCACTCCTTCTATGAAGGAATGCCGCGGGGCTTATCGTTTGCCTGCCACCTTCCGCTGCTGTATTGGCGGGGCGAAAGGAGCAGAGAGACTATTATGTGTTGCTATGGCCTCAGGGCGTTGCCGCCGACGAGGCCATCAGCCGTTTTTTGCAGTTTATCAGAACTTCACCGTTCCGAGGTTGCGGTCGACGAGAATGCCATCTTGGGCCTTGAGGTTGAACTTGCCAGCCTTCTTGGCCTTAAACTTGATGGTGAAGAGCTCGTGGCTGCCTTCATCGAGGAGAAAGTTGTTGCCACGGTTGACGAAGGTCGGATAAAGCGCCTTCTGGCCATTGGTGTGCAAGCGGTCGTAGGTGAGGTTATCCATTTCCTTCATGCCGACCAGCGTTGTGCCGACATATTCCAGTTCGTTGACGTTGTAAGGCAAAGCGAAGCTCAAGCCGTTCACATAGTGGAGGTCCTTGCCCGACACCTTGATTTCGATGATGTCGCCAGCGGCAAACGTCTTCTTGTTTGGCGTGAGCACGAGCGAGCCGCTCACCTTGTCGTTGCTGTTGCGAACACCGCCATCGAGTTCCGTAGTGACCACAGAGATGTCGTAAGCGTCGATGAGTCCGTTCTGGTTGATGTCGCCGTCCTTCACGTAGTCGAAGTCGGCATCGCCAGCACGCAGACCCGTGTAGTTCATATAAGAGGTGAGGTCGTTTTCGTCGATGCGCTTGTCGTGGTTGATGTCGCCCTGGATGAAGCTTTCGCTGCCCTCTTTCTTGAAGATATACATTTCACGACCGGAACCGAAGTCGCCAACAGCTTCCGTGATGGCAATCTTCACGTAGCGTGCCTTTGGCATGCCTTCAAACTTAAAGGTCTTCGTGGTGTTGTCACGCTTCCAAGTGAAGGCCACAGGCGCGGTCCAAGTCTGGCGGTCGGTGCTGTAAGAGACAGAGCCCTTGAGGAGCGTACCGTTGGCAGCATCTTCACGCGGCATGTATTCGATGCGGTCGAGTTCGCTCACGGCGCGAAGGTCGAGCGTCATGTCAAACGGAACGGCTTTGGCGCCCCACTTCGTGTGCCAGCCCGACTTCTCGTCGAAGTCGAAGAGCTTGCTCACGCCCTGTCCGCCCTGACCTTCTGCGGTGCAGGTGGCCTTGATGTCTTTGACAGCCCATTCGAGCGGATTGCTCTGGGTGGTGCCACTGACGGTGGTCCAAGGCGAATAGCCGTCTTTGTTCACGGCACGCACCTTGAAACTATAGGTTGTTTCAGGCTGGAGCTCGTCGAAGGTAAATTCCGTATCGCGGATGGTTGAATACAGCATATCGCCAAATTCCACTTCATAGAAGTCGGCATTTGCCACCTTCTCCCAAGAGGGGGTGAGGGTGAAGACGCCAGTGCCGTTTTCAGTGACAACAGCCTTCGGTGCCTGCAAACTGCCGCTGCTGACGGCGAGACGGTTTTCAGGTGCAAATTCGAAGCCGTTGACAACGACTTCCACGCCCTGTTCAACCACGTCGGCCTTGCCGAGCTTGACGAGCAACTGCGGATTCTTCTTGATCACCACCTTGGCCATTTCGGTGCCCGGCGTTGAGAAGCGGTTGAGGTTGGGAGCGGCGTTGTAGAAGTAAACGTTGGTGCCCTTCTCGAAGTCTTCAAGCGAAGAAACAGCGGTGAGCTTCACGCTCTTGCCTCCCACCTTGGCGGTGAGTTTCTTGGGCTGTGCTGAAACGTTGATGCGCAGTTCCGTCTCCTTTTCGCGAACGAAACCGTTGTATCCGCCAATGGTCGGAGCGATGCTAACCGTTAGTTTCTGCTTGTCGACATGCGTATGAACGAGCGTACGCGTGTTGCGTCCGGAAAGGTATTCCTGCGTCGTGCCGTCGTCGTCGTATTCCGTGAACTCAGCATCGCTGTCGGCATAGATTTCATAGGCACGAAAATCCTGGCGTATGCCGCTCGGATTGTTGTTGGGGTTGGTCATCGGGATGATGGCGTCGGCCTTGACAAAGACAGGGAGCTTCCAGAGCGGCGCGTCGAAATTGTTGATGATGCGTCCGCCAGTGTAAACGTCGCCCGTGTAGTAGTCCACCCACTTGCCGTTTGGCAGATAGATGCCGTTGCGCACGTCGTTGCCTTCCTTGTCCATCTTGGTGTCTTTATAGATTGGAGCCACGAGGAAGGAAGGACCATACATAAACTGATACTGAGTTTTCGTACCGAGGGTATAGTCGCTCGGATAGTCGAGGAACATGGCGCGAATCATCGGTTTTCCGTCAACGGCCTCAGCAGCGATGCTGTAGGTGTAAGGTATCAGTTCCGACTTCAGTTTGAGGTAAGAGCGGTTGATGCTCGTTGCCGGTTCGCCGAGCACATGCGGATATTTCGGGTTGCTGCCCCAGCCGTCCATGTTGAGCTCCATCGGCGTGAAGGTCTTCCACTGAAATTCGCGCACATTGACAGGCACGTTCTTTCCGCCGAAGATACCGTCGACATCCGACGTGATGTTGGGTTGTCCGGAGAGTCCAGAACCGATGAATGTCGGGATGTGGAAGCGAATGTATTCCCAGTCGCCGCCAGTCTGGTCGCCGCTCCAAATACCTGCATAGCGCTGTGTGCCAGCCCAGCCGTCGAGAGAGATGATGAACGGACGGGCGTTTGAGCCATAGTATGGCATCACTTCGCCAACGTCGGCCACACCGTTGAGGCCGAAGCTATAGCCGGCGCCCACCCAGGCAACATCGGTTTTCAGAACACGCACACCAGCGTCGCGCACTTCCTTGATGATGTCGCGCTGAAGCAATCCTTCAACGCCTTCGCGCGGATGGAGGTCGCTCTGGGTCCAGAGTCCCACCTCTACGCCCTTTGAGCGGGCATAATCGCCAAACTGCTTGAGGTTTTGGATGTTGCCGTCCAGCGTACCAGTCTGGCCGTAGCCAGCACCGTAGCCGTCGTTAGGCAGGAACCATCCGAGGGGCATATCGTTGTTGAGGTAACGGTCGATGGCTGCGCGGGCAGAGAACTGGTAGTTGTTTTTCTCCCCATTGAGGCTTTCCTTGATGCCGCCGTTGTCCTTCTGGCTCTCGTTGTAGCGCTTGCCGTCTTCATAGAGCATGAAGCCGTTTTCCGCTTGCTTCCAGTAGTCGCGGTTGTAGGCGTTGAGGTGGCCCTGATAGAAGCCAAACTTTGGCAGGAGCACGGGATTACCGGTGAGCTGATAGAAGTCGTTGAGGAGTTCAACGGCACCGTTGTCAACCATGACGAAAGCATCGAGATAATCCTCGTCGTGCGTCAGCACCACCTTGCCTGGCTCCGTTGCGCCGAAGTCATAACGGCCCGGCTTGAAGGTGTACCACATCACGCCGTAGCCACGGGTGCTCCAATAGAAAGGCGTTGGAGAAGCCACACCGCCGTCAACCCAGTTGTTGGTGTTGACGATGGCAATGCTCTTGCCCTTGTGTGAGAAGCGTCCGTTTTGCACACCGCCGCCGAAGAAATATTCATCAGGACGCGCAGCAAACGTCAGTTTGGTTTTGCTCTTATCGAAAACCACCGGCGCGATTTCGTCAACCACCGTTTCGCCCGTCTGCTTGTTCACGACGGAGAAAAGGCCCGTGGTGCAGTTGATATTGATGGCAGCGCGTGAGGTGGATATAGCGACTGTGCCGTTTTGCTTGCTCACGGTCACACCGCCAGTGGCGCGGCGGGCGTTGGCCGTCAGAATCTGCGCTGCAGGCTTGGCCTTCGGATCGCGGAGAATGCCGCCATTGTCGTCGCGGAAGATGCGCACGATGTTAGGTCCGTAGAAGTCGAACATCATCATCTTGCCATCGGCATAGATGACTTCAACGGTTGTCGGGTTGATTTGCCGAACATCGGCAATGAGCTGCGAGCCGGCCGTCTGCGTTGTGGTTGGCAACGGCAGGGGCTTGGCGTCAAGCGCAGCACTGCCAACAAGAGTCAGCGGCAACGCCAAAGCGATGGCGGCGTAGCGCCCTGTGAGGTTCTTGCGATTTTTTTTCATTGCGTATAGTGTGTAATTGTGTTTTGTATGCAAAAATCAGACTGAATAGTAGCCTATTCAGTCTCCAAAGTTAAACAAAAAAATGCAGATGGTGTCACGCGGAAAAGAAAAAGGTGTTCTGAAAATATGGAACTGAATCTGCGAGATTCAAAATCCTTATTTTCAGGACACCTTCTATGGCTTTCCCAACGGCGGTTGGGCCAACTGCCAATGAGTTTTTTACTTAGTAATGGTAAGCCATTACTTGTTTTCGAAACGGCTGTAGACCACGTCCATCTTGACGAGTCCCTGCGGCCCGCCCTTAAGCATGGTGCTGTACATTCCCAACTGGTTTTTCACACTGTGGATAACGGTGGAGACAACGCCGTAACTGTTGGTCGACGTCGTGGTCACGACATCCACCGGAATGAGGTACACCTTGTTCCAGTCGGGGTTTTGCGCTTCCCAAGCGGCCCATTTCGCCTTGCGAACGGCCTCGCTGTCTTGCGGCGTAACGCCAGCTTCCCTGTCGCGTTTGTTCTTCAGATTGGTGATGAGGCGCGAGATGTTTGAGAAGGAGTAAGCGTTATAGGTTGTGTTGTATTTTGCCAGGAAAGAATAGGAATCGTCGGTGACGCGGCTGTTTTCGAAGAACGAATAGGCCATGCTCTTCGGCACGAGCATGATGCGCTCTGGCGCACCGATGGCGTTGGCGGTGTGGTTGTTGGTGTTGACTGTGGTCAGGGTGATAGAGGCTGCGTTAATCGTGTCGTTGTAATGCGCTCCATCAACGATTTCATTCATCGGCAGTTCCAGTTCGGTGAAAAGTCCGGCTGGCGACTTGATATAGGTGTAGTCGTTGTCGGGGTTGAGCATCGAAGCCGGAATCGTATTATCGATCATGGTTTGCTGGATGACTTCCTGCGTGGCAGCCATGCGCTGCATACCATTGACGATGGTGTCTTTACCCTTTTCCGTGCTGTGGTAACGGAAGAAGATGTCGAGCGTGGAAGTACGCGCCTGCGCCATCGAACCAACGCCGCCCTTTATCTGAAAGTAGAAGCCGGGGCAGACGTGATGGATAAACTGGTAGGAATTGCTGTAGAACTTAGGATTCTCGTAGTATTTCTCAACGAGGAAACGTCCGTAGTCCTCCGGCAGACGCACCACGATGTTGCGGCTGAGCGACGTGATGGAATCCGGACGGCTGAGGTCTTTGATGGCATAGCTCAGCGTGGTGCGCTGGCCCTTGCCTGGCGTGTAATAGTCTTCGGGCGAGAGGTTGGTATAGAAATTCTCGTTTTCCTTTATCACCTTGGCCGTATCAAGTTCCTGCACGGCGAGCTTCATCGTCTGCAGCGAGTCACCGTAATAGTCGTTGATGAAAATGCGGATGGCGCAGGAGTCGATAATCAGTTTGCCCTCGGCATCAGTCAGCATCTTCTTGCGCTCTGGATAGATGGTGTTTTCGAGCACATTAAACTGCGCCATGAAGTTGCACGTGGTCTTGGCACGCGTTTCTGGGTCAACCACGCAACCAAGATAGCTGTTGTTGGTGTTGGCCAACACGGAGTCTGAAAGCACGGTGCGCGATTTGACGCTAAACGTCTGCTGGGAACTTGCCACCACGTCTTGGTCGGGCATAACGCCAGAGCCAATGGCAGCCGTGTCGTCGTCGCAGGCTGCGAAGAACACCGCAGAAATGGCAACAGCCATGAAAAGGCGAATGGATTTGCTGATTATTTTTTTCACGTTGAGTTGGTTTGTTTGTTATGGGGAGCCGAATGGCTATGCTTTTGCGTGGCAAATTTACGTAGCATTTTTGAAACGCGGTGGTTTCTTATTACTATTTTTTCCTAATTCACTGATTTCTCCGTGATTTTCCAATCAGGAGTTTGCCTCCTCAGAGATGTTTTTCCCTGCTTGGAGCCGTCAGACTCACGCCTCAAAAGCTGCCGTCGGCGCTTGGATGGAAGAAGCACAAGGCAGGCCCAATCCCCCCGCTTCTCACTCCACCTCCAGCTTCATCCAAACTCCCTTATGGTCGGTTGGCCACACGCCGAGAGGTTTGATGAAATTTTCGCGCGTCGGGTTGGGACAGCGACGGCTGTATGCGATGCAGCCTTCAGGACCAAAGATGCGACAGTCCGTCACCCGCGCATTCTTTCCCTTATACCACAGATAATCTATGCGGTCGCGCTCGTCGGCCAGAGGCGCCCACGTCAGTTTTTGAGGCGACACGTCTGGGTTGTCTGCGGGGAAGGTGAAGCCGGGATGCGTCAACACATTCGGATAGAAGGTGCGATAGGCATCGCGAAAGCCAGCCTCAGCGAGGAGCGACGTCACGGTCCAAGGAACAACCAGGCCGTGATGGTCATAGAGGTAACGCGTGGCCTCTGTCCAGTCTTCATGCGAAGGTTCGTTGAAGTCGCCGCCAATAACAACGGTATATCCCGCTGCTTCGTCTTTCTTGGCCTGCTCGATAAAGCAGCGGATGGCATCGTCTCGCTGCGACTTGACATTGCGCTCGAGCACTTCTTCAACGGTACGGGGAATGGGTATCTCGCGAAACGAACTGCCATCGTAGCCCCTCACATTGTAGTAGGCATCATCGAGATAATCGAGATGGGCAGTATAGACCGCCATTTTTTTGCCCTTGGCATCACAGAGCAGACGGTAAATAGAACCGTGGTCGTTGTGTTCAGGAAAAACGGTGAGGGAATCGGTGATGGGGTAACGGCTGAGCAATCCGGTGTCCTTACTTTTGAAACTGTAATAGGTCAGTCCGCGCTGAAGCAGCGACTGGGTCAGCCGCCGGGTGAAGTTGGTGTTATGATAGTTGCGCACTTCGCTGAGCGTGACGAAATCGGGCTTGAGGCGAACTATCTCCTCCACGATGGCATCATAGCCGCCCTTAACCATCGTGCCTTCCTGCCAGATATTCCATTGCAAAATCGTAAATTCCTCGGCCCGTGCGGTCGACGGCACAAGCCATGTGCAGGCAGCAAGCGCCATCAGAGAGAGGGTCTTCGTTCGGAAAAAAGAAAGAATTTGTGTCAGCATTTTCTTATCGGTATTTTGTGATAGTTGGTTAATCGTTCGAAGCGGAGAAGGGATGGGTTCTGGAAGCGGAGCGAATACGGCGGCAACCGCCGCCAGGCAAGCAGGAAAAAGACGCTACATCGTCGGCATTGATAGGACAGAATTTTTCTGATCACCCTTCCACGGCTATTCTCCACAGACAAAATTACGATTTTCAGACGAGCTATTCGGTTTGAACTTCGTATATTATTGAAAAACATGTTGTACCTTTGCACGTTCAAAACCCTTTACCGGGATTCTCACCCCCTTTCAATCAAAGCAAAAGCCTTTTAAAAATACAAATCATACATGGTATCAGTTGATGGATTGACCGTCGAGTTTGGCGGCACCACCCTTTTCAAAGACATTTCATTTGTCATCAACGACAAAGACCGCATTGCCCTGATGGGAAAGAACGGCGCGGGAAAGAGCACGTTGCTCAAGATTCTGGCAGGCGTGCGCCAAGCCTCGCGCGGCTCGGTCTCAGCCCCGAAAGACACAACGATTGCCTATCTTCCCCAGCACCTCATGACGGAAGACGGACGCACGGTGTTTGAAGAAGCCTCGCAAGCGTTTGCACACCTCCACAAGATGGAGGCGGAAATTGAGGCAATCAACAAGCAACTGGCGGAGCGCACCGACTACGAGAGCGATGAATATATGGCACTGATTGAGCAGGTGGCCACCATGAGCGAGAAGTTCTATGCGATTGACATGACCCACTTCGAGGAAGACGTGGAGAAAACGCTGCTCGGACTGGGATTCGAGCGCACGGACTTCAACCGACAGACGTCGGAGTTTTCTGGCGGATGGCGCATGCGTATCGAACTGGCCAAGATGCTGCTGCAAAATCCCGACGTATTGCTCCTCGACGAACCGACGAACCACCTCGACATCGAGAGTATCGGATGGCTGGAAGATTTCCTCATCCAGAGTGGCAAGGCCGTGGTGGTGATCAGCCACGACCGCAAATTCGTTGACAACATCACGACGCGCACCATCGAGGTGACGATGGGACGCATCTACGATTATAAGGTCAACTATTCTGAATATCTGCGACTGAGAGCGGAACGCCGCGAACAGCAGATGAAGCAGTATGAGGAACAGCAAAAGATGATTCAGGAGACCAAGGATTTCATCGAGCGCTTCAAAGGCACGTATTCCAAGACCTTCCAGGTGCAGAGCCGCGTGAAGATGCTGGAAAAACTGGAACTGGTGGAAGTGGACGAGGAAGACACCTCGGCATTGCGTCTCAAGTTCCCGCCGTCGCCGCGCAGCGGCCAGTATCCAGTCATTATGGACGGCGTTGGCAAGGCCTTCGGCGAGAAGCACATCTTCGCCAATGTGTCGCTCACGATTGAACGCGGCGACAAGGTGGCCTTCGTGGGAAGAAACGGCGAAGGTAAGTCCACCTTGGTGAAGTGTATCATGAACGAACTGCAGCACGAGGGCTCCCTGCAACTCGGCCACAACGTGCAGATTGGCTATTTCGCACAAAACCAGGCTTCGCTGCTCGATGGCGAACTGACCGTTTTCCAAACCATCGACGACGTGGCGAAGGGCGAAATAAGAAACAAAATCCGCGACCTCTTGGGCGCGTTTATGTTTGGCGGCGAAGCGAGCACGAAGAAGGTGAAGGTGCTTTCGGGCGGAGAGCGCACGCGATTGGCGTTGCTGAAACTGCTCTTGGAACCCGTCAACCTGCTGATTCTCGACGAACCGACTAACCACCTCGACCTGCGCACAAAAGACGTGCTGAAGCAGGCGCTGAAGGACTTCGATGGAACGCTCATCTGTGTCTCACACGACCGCGACTTCCTCGACGGACTGGTCACGAAGGTCTATGAATTTGGACACGGACGCGTGCGCGAACATCTCTGCGGCATCTATGAATTCTTGGAGAACAAGAAGATGGAGAGCCTGCAAGAACTGGAACGCAAATGATTTATGGGGCACCTTGAAACCATTGTTTCGAGGCGCCCCATAAATAGTTTACAATTATAACAATAGCTCCCCTCCTGACGCCGCCCACCAATATGCCGCTCTGAAAACAGTTCCTCGACAAACTTAGGGCGTCTGCCCCGTTTTTTGTAAGCCCACCTGCCATTTCTTCCAATGGCAACAAGAAAGGCTGAAAAAACAAGAAAACTTATGCGCGTTGATAAGTTTTTATTGCTAATTTTGTAGCTGATAAACAGATAGACGTTTTTCAGACCTGGAACTTGGCGAGGTTCCAAGGAAGCAGTCGCTGTTTTTTCAACGCTGCGGCTGGATAAAACCCTGTCCCAATACTTTATGTAATCTGAAAGACGAGTCGATAACCCCATGCTCTGCAATGGCAAAAACATAGGAATGATGGAAGATATTAACAACACAGAAGTACGGAACAACATCATAGAGGCTGCCGTGAAGGCTTTCCACAAAGACGGCATCAAGGCGGTCACGATGGACCACATCGCGCATTTGCTGTCTATGTCGAAGCGAACGCTCTATCAGGTGTTTCGCGACAAGGAGTCATTGCTATTGGCCTGCATCAAGAAACACCAGGAGGAGGAGCGGCTTTTCGTTGAAAAGACCAAGTGCGAAACCGACAATGTCTTGGAGATTCTCTTGAAGTTCTTCAAAATGTCGCTCGACGATGTCCGCCACGTCAACCCGAAGTTCTTCACCGAGATGCGTAAATATCCCAACATCGTGGCCTACCATCGTGAAGTCAGCAAGAAGCACGCCATCGAAGGCGTTGCCTTCATGCAAAAGGGCATCGAACAGGGGATTTTCAAGAAAAACATCAAATTCGAGATTGTGGTGCCTTTCATGCAAAGCAAAATGGACACGCTGATCAACAACGAAATCTTTGAAGGCTACACCATCAGGGAGATTTTTGTCAACACCATCATGGTGATGCTGCGCGGATGCTGCACGGAGAAAGGCACGGAGATGATAGACAAATTCATCGAGCAATGGAATCTCTCGGAACAGGCTTTACCTGCTGAATAAGCAAGCGACATCCGACGACGAGCCAAACGGCCTCTCAATAGATACGACGATGCCCGGAAAACCAAGGTCCAACCTTTGGCTTTCCGGGCATCGTCGCGTTTGCCGACTGCCGTCAAAAAAATACGACTTCCCAAACACAACGGGAAAACTTTTCCGCCATTTCATACTGCCTGCCAGAAAGTGCCTTCTTGAGCACTCCTTCAGTCCTTCCGCTCCTCGTCTTTCTTCAGGCAATTGCCGAAAATACCGACAGAGGTTTCCTTCAACGAAGGCTCGAATTGGTTCCACGGGCGATAGCCCGCTGCCCCGTCAAAGTGCTGGCCTGCCAAGGCGAGGGTGAGGACACTCATGCGCGTTTGGCTGCCGGCAAACCAAGGGGCGTCGCTCACGGCTTTCAGGCAGGAGATGGTGGTGGCACCAGTGGTCAGGACATCGTCGATGAAAAGGATGTGCTTACCCATAATTTCTTCCGGACGGGCCACGACGAAGGCGCCACTGACGTTCTTCATCCGCGCTTCGGGCGAAAGGAGCGTCTGGGTCGGCGTGTCAACGCCGCGAATCACGGCCGTGGTGCAGACGGGAAGTCCCGTCACCTCTGACACGCCATAGGCGATTTCCGCACTCTGGTTGTAGCCGCGCTCGCCTTCCTTGCGCTTGTGGAGCGGCACGGGCACGATGAGGTCAACGCCGTCGAAGAAACCGTGGTGGTCCATCGCACGGCCCATCGCGCGGCCCAGCAGATGGCCAATTCTGACCATGCCAGCGTATTTCAGCGCATGGATCATCTCTCCGACATTGCTTCCCGACGTATATTTCAACCACGATGCCGCACGCTCCACGGGCGTCACGCCCCAGAAGAGGCGCTCAACCACGTTGTCTGGCTCGCCGAAAATGCCGGTTTGCTGGATGTCCGACAAGCAGGCCGTACAGAGAATTTCTTCGTCGCGGCGCAAAATTCGGCGACACACGAAGCATCGCCTTGGCGCAAACAACATTTGGAGATTTCTCCAGCTCTTGAACAGACTGACAACGAAACTCATGGCGAACTGGTTATCGTGGCAACAATCGGAAACGTCGGAGCGGCAATCAGATGCGGTTGTCGTCGCCGTCGGGGAAAATCACCTTCGGCTTGTGGGTGGCTGCCTCTTCCGGCGTCATGAGGGCGAAACACATGATGATGACTTCATCGCCGACCTGGAATTTGCGTGCAGCAGCTCCGTTAAGACAGATGCAGCCCGAACCGCGCGGCCCTTTGATGACGTAGGTCTCGATGCGCTCGCCATTGTTGTTGTTCACCACGTGAACGTGTTCGCCTTCCAGGATGCCAGAGGCGTCCATGAGGTCTTCGTCAATGGTGATGCTGCCCATATAGTGGAGGTTGGCCTCCGTGACCACGGCGCAATGTATCTTTGATTTCAAGAAACTCAGTAACATTTTTCTACTTTGTATGTGGGTAAATATTGAAGCCAACTTAGGCGTTCAATTCCAAGCATTGAACGCCTAAGAGAGCAAGCGGATGTCTGGAATGCCTGTTGACACTCCGTTTTACTTATCCGCGATATTTCATATTATCAATGAGACGAACGGGGCGCTGACCGCAATAAACGGTGATGCAGCCCACGATGTAATCCGTGTCGTTCCAATCGCTGACGGGCTGCAACGTGATGCCGTCAACAATCTCGAAATATTCCACCTCGAGAGCGTCAATGGCGTTGAGACGATTCACCACCTCGTCGTGGGTCTCGGCCACCGTGTGGCTCTTCGAGAAGTCGACGCTTTCAAAGAGCACCTTCGAGATATTCACAGCCGTTGCCTTTTCCTCCGGCGTGAGCAGGGCGTTGCGGCTGCTCAATGCCAGTCCGCTTTCTTCGCGCACAATGGGGCACGGGCAGAGCTGCAAAGGAAGGTTGAGGTCTTTCACCATCGCACGGATAACGGCAATCTGCTGGAAATCCTTCTCGCCGAAATAGGCACGCGTTGGTTTCACCATATAAAACAACTTGCTCACGATCTGGCACACCCCGTTGAAATGTCCCGGGCGGCGTCCGCCTTCCATGACGGTGTCGATGGGCGGATAGCTGAAATGGCGCGTATCGGGTTCGGGATAGATTTCTTCAACGCTCGGCGCAAACACCACGTTGGCCCCGAGGCTTTCCAAGAGCGCACAATCGGCTTCGGGCGTGCGCGGATAGTTGGCTAAGTCGGTCTTGTCATTAAATTGAGTGGGATTGACAAACACGCTGACCACTGTCACGTCGTTTTCGCCCACACTACGCTTCACCAATGAAGCATGGCCTGCATGAAGAGCACCCATCGTGGGCACGAGTCCAACCGTCTGGCCGTTTTCACGGGCAGAAGCCAGACTGTTTTCAAGTTCTTTTACAGTTTTTGCAACAATCATTGTGCTGATAAATTTTGAATTGAATTGCAAAATAACAGATTTATATCCATATAGCTTCAAAACCGAGGCAAGAAATCCTTTTTTTAACATATCGGAAAGGATTAAAGCCCTAATAACCACGCATGTCCATTTTTTTTCGTAACTTTGCAGTGAAAATATACTCACATAAAAAATGACGAAAGCTAAAAAGATTCTCTTCATCAATCAAGAACTTTTGCCGTACGTTCCAGAGAGCGCTATGGCAACAGCTGGACGAAAACTCCCGCAGGCCATTCAAGACGGAGGAAGAGAAATCCGCACATTCATGCCCAAGTGGGGCAACATCAACGAACGACGTAACCAACTCCACGAAGTCATCCGCCTTTCTGGTCTAAACATCGTGATTGACGACACCGACCATCCGCTCATCATCAAAGTGGCCTCCATCCAGGCTGCACGCATGCAGGTTTACTTCATCGACAACGACGACTACTTCCACAAGCGCCTCATGATGACCGACGAAGACGGAAAGGAATATGAAGACAATGCTGAACGCGCCATCTTCTATGCCCGCGGCGTGCTCGAAACGCTGAAGAAACTCCGTTGGAGCCCAGATGTCATCGTCTGCCAAGGATGGATGTCAGCCGTTGTGCCACTCTACATCAAGACGGCTTACCGCGACGAAGCGTCGTTCATCAATTCAAAGGTGGTGTTCTCAGCCTACAACGAAATGCCGAAGGACGCACCTGTGCCCAACCTCAAAGAATGTTTGGCTTTCCGCAACGCGAAGATGGAAATCATCGAAGGAACGGGCATCGATTTCAGCAAACCAGAATCTATCGGACAGTTGGCCATCAAATTTGCCGACGGATATATCCAGGGAGAAGAGGGTGCGCAGCCTGAACTGACAGAATATGCCAAGCAATGTGGCATCCCAACCTTTGATTTCCCAGGACTCGACAACATCAGCGAGAAATACGGCGAAATCTTCGACCAGGTATTCTCAACTGACCCGGAATAAGACCAAAGGGGGCAAACCAAAGCCCGTCACGCATAGAACCAAGCAGCGAAGCATCGGAAACAAGCCGATGCTTCGCTGCTTTTCTTTTTACACGTTCGCCAACGGGACTTCTATTGCCATTTCGCGAAAAGCGCCATGTTATCGATTCGCGGCCGCTGGTAGCATTACCTTCGGCCGCGAGTAGCGCTACCGTCGGCCGCGAGTAGCGCTACCAACGGCCGCGAGTCGAAAACGTCTTAAGTAGGTGTTCAGAATTAGTTTATATTGAATTGTCGTATTATTTTGTTCCTACAGCTGTCTTGAAGAAGGAGCGTAGCGGGCTACGTGACTGATGAAAGACAGTTGTAGGGGCAAAAGAATGCGGCAAGGCAATATTAAACTGGCTTATCCCTACATGGATAGTATAAACTAATTTTGAACACCTACTTATTAGCTAGGGTGTACAGTTTGATGTTCTCATTTTTGATTCCGTTTTAGCAACTTAAAACTTTAATAATCATCAATTTAGGCTTTAAATTTATAACTTTTTAGCAATCAAAAAATCAGATGTAGATTCGCAAAAGATTTTATTTTACTTAGCGAATGATAATCAATGATTTTGATGGTTACTACATTGTTTTTGATACCAAAAACGGGAACATCAAACTGGACACCCTAGCTATTTAGGAAAATCCATAAAGGCTTATAGAAGTTTCTTCACTTACTACTCAATAGTGTTCTTGCTCTTACTTAAACAACTTTGAGCCTAACTTAAATGTGTGCGTCCAACCAAGAGAGAGGAAAAGGCCAGAAGTGGAGTTTTTCTTAAAAACATACTCGTCATGAAAAGTTTGAGGCCAATACTTCACGACAGTCTGCTCTTTAAAGGCTGAAGCAACCTCATAACCTACCTTAAGAGTTAAATAAGAATTATTGGTCGTACGAAGACTTGCACCAATAGCAGGTGTAACGAAGAATGAACTTTTAGGGCACAAATCTTCAATATCCTCACCAGAACAATCAGCATACAAACGACAACCCAAATCCAATGAAGCTAATGGAGAAAATTTGTTGTCATTAAGTCTGTACTCACCACGAAGGAATACTTTGTGCTGAGCACCGTAAAATTCTTTTGAATTCTCGTAATAATTAATAGGTTCTTTTCGATCTATGTAAACTCTATAATCTTCCTCTTTTTGTACATCTGTAAAATAAGATCCAGCATAACCCAAGCCAAAACTGATATTTTTATTCCATTTATAACCAAGTACGATTGCACCTCCCATTGCAGAATATTTACCATCCTTACGAATATTCCACGGAGAAACATCCTGTTGTTCAATAGTCAAGCTAAATCCGCGGTCTCTTATTGGAGCCTTCGGGCGTGGTGTACGCTTAGTCAAACCCTTATGGAATCCAAATTTGGCTGCAATAGTTACTGCACCACTGCTTTTGGAATCACCACCTATGGCTACATAATGGGTGTAGCCCACGCCTAAGTTGAAATCGACCTTACCCGAAAGTGGAATCATTACTGACGGAAGAATCTGAATGGGGACATAATTAGACTTTTTTACCGTTACTCTGTATTTCCCTTTACCGAATTCCTCATCATCAGCCGTATTGTAGACAAAGCCTGTGCTTACCTGCATGTAGGGAGTAATTTTCGTTTTCTCAAGAGGGAAATAAGCTCTAAAGTCTGTGGTAATAGGAACTTGCAAATAACCATCTCCCGTAGGAATATTTACACCTGCTCCAATGCCCCAATAGAAGTTTTTAGTAAAGCGCTTACCCAGTGTGAGACCTACGAAAGGAGAGGTGCCTCCACCCTTTGTACTTATATGGCAACCCATATCTATGCCGAAGTCAAGACCTTTATGGCCATTTTCAGCTGAAATAGCACTAGCGCTACGTTCTTCGTGCGTAATACGCTCTACATCCTCCATGTTGTAAACAAAGATGTTTCCGTCCTTGGTCTTCATTTTTATAGTTTTGCCAGGAATTTCCTCTAACACGAAACCGGTGACGACACTACCATTTTTGAGGTAAACGGTTTGATTGTTGCTTTGGGCAAAAGCAGCAAGTCCGAACAATGAAAACAATGCTGCAACTAACAAGTTCTTTTTCATTTTGCATAAAAGTTTATTGGCACCCTAGGTTGTAATAAATGTTTCAAATCAAAAGGAAACATAACGACACAAAAAAGACGTGGGTACCCTTACTACCTATCTAAACATCAGGCCTTCGCATTGCCTTTTCCCAGATAAGTAACCAGTTAGCCCACGCCGTTGTGATATTATCTATGATACGTTTGCACCAGCCAATAATGTACACATCACATCAAAACGTGAGTATACACTAAGGGCTGTGCAAACACGGGATAATACACCCCACGCGGACGTTACTTAACTTTACCTTCGGGAAAAGAATCAAAGTTGCGAAGTTTGATGTTTGAAGATAACGCTGTAAACGTCCTTTCTCTATTGTTATGTATCGAACCCGCCAACCCTATGGGCTAACTGATTCGTTGACAAAAGTACAACAACTGTTTTATATATGCAAATAATTTTACCACAAAAGTGATCTAATAGGCATATAATTGTCATAATATTACCCGAGGCGGAATTAAATCAGTGCGTATTTACTCTGCCAATGGGCTTGTTATTAATTAGGGTGTACAGTTTGATGTTCTCATTTTTGATTTCGTTTTAGCAACTTAAAACTTTAAGAATCATCAATTTAGACTTTAAATATATGACTTTTTAGCAATCAAAAAATCAGATGTAGATTCGCAAAAGATTATATTTTACTTAGCGAATGATAATCAATGATTTTGAAGGTTACTACATTGTTTTTGATACCAAAAACGGGAACATCAAACTGGACACCCTACTTATTAGCCCCTGGAAAACATCCGTCGGCCACGCCGGGATTTTAGCGCCTGCCGCATGAAAGCAGGGGTCTTCAAACGCTGAGGGCAAGGGAGATTTCACGCGCGCCGCCGCCACCCGTCAATCAATGTCAGGGTAAGCGAAACGGCGGCAAAGGCCACACCGACGAGGCACACCGCAGGCCAGGCGCCGCGCTCCCAAGCGATGCCGGCGCAAAAGGTGCCGAGAGAACCGCCGATGAAGTAGGTGGTCATGAAAAGGGTGTTGGCACGGTTGGAGGCTTGTGGAAGTTCTTGAATGCACGCACTCTGGTTGCTGAGCTGCAGGCACTGCGTGCCGACATCAACAATGACGACCGCAGAAATCAGTCCCACATAGGAGTCGCGGAAGACGTAGGCCACCATCCATGCCAGAATCTGAAGACAACCGCCGCAGAGACTGAAACGGTGGACGCCGAAACGGTGGACATATTTGCCGATGCGGCTGGCGGCAAGGGCGCCGGCAACGCCACAAAGGCCGAGCATGCCCACTTTGTCGCTGCCGGCAGAGAAGGGGGGCTGAGCGAGATGGAAGGCCATGCACGACCAGATGGCGAGCATGGACCCGAAAGCGAAACCGGCTCTGGCGGCATTCAGGCGTATGCGGGGATGCCCGCAGACGATTTGCCAAAGGCTCTTCATCAAAGCGGCATAGCGACCCTCGAAATTGCGCTTCATGTCGGGAAGCACCATGAGGGTGACGCCCATACACACCACCATCAACACGGCGGCGATGAAGAACATGGGACGCCAGCCGAGCCAGTTGCCGACGTAGCCACTAACAACGCGCGAAGCCAAGATGCCAGTCAGGAGGCCGGAGAGCACAATGCCGATGTTGCGGCTCTTGTTGGCGGGTTCTGAAAACTGGCCTGCGATGGGGATAAAAATCTGCGGCACCACTGAGCAGGCGCCAATGATCAGCGAGGCACCCCAGACGACGGCGATGTGGCCAGCTGTGGCAATGACAAGGGCCATCAGGGCAGCCACGAGCATATTGACCATGACGATGCGGCGACGCGAATAGAGGTCGCCCATCGGAATGATGAAGAAGAGGCCGATGGCGTAGCCAATTTGCGTGATAACGGTTATCAGGTTGGCCTGAGCCTCACTCACATGCAAGTCGGCGCGGATGAGCTCCAGGAGCGGTTGATTGTAATAACAGTTGGCCACCGTGAATCCGGCAATGACGGCCATAGCTGTTAATATGCTCATGGAGATTCCGGCGTTTTCTTTGAGTTGTATCATATCGGTTGGTTCTTTCTGTTTAGCTATGGTGAAGGAGATGGCGATGCACGCACATTCGTCGGAGGACTGAGGCGAAGCATTGTAGCTCACTTTGCTCGCAAAGTGAGGGGGACGAATATTGCGGCGGCCAAGCAC
>ERZ773165.374-NODE-374-length-37029-cov-13.766106_pt1 | contig 37029 bp, 35 predicted proteins | sample MGYA00581003_ERZ773165 | MGnify/ENA primary metagenome ERZ773165 (study PRJEB29015, sample SAMEA2737817) | human gut metagenome | biome: human gut; feature: human-associated habitat; material: faeces | place: China | collected 2012 ... | reverse complement strand
ATTTCGCTTCTTGTACTACTTTATCTGTCTTATGTAAATCTTTTCAAAGAACTCTTTCTTTCTCTTTATTCGCCTACAGAAATACAACTAATTCTCGTTTTGCTTGAGGTGTTGTTGTTTCTCGTAAGCGGATGCAAAGGTATTACTTTTCCTTGAACCGCCAAAACTTTTGACAAGAAAAATATACAAATTATTTGCGTTTTAACATCTATTTGCAATAAAAGTATATTTGTATTGCCATACACATTATTATATATATTATAGAGCAAGAAAAAAATGCATCAAACTATAACACCAAAAAAGCTTCGTTACGTATAGGTGCAATAACTCCTTGCTGACATCTTTACACATTTTTTACGCCTCACGAGACGACACTGTGGAAAAATGTCGCTAACAAGTATATCCAAGGTACCCGACCCCAGACACTCTTGAAGTTGCAGACGCCCTCTGCAACTATCCAGCCAACAATAAAAACTCGTGATTATTTCTTTTTGTCTACGCTAAAGGGACATGGAGCCAAAAACCGATCAAGGAATGACTGCTTCGCCGATTGCGTAAGTAGAGTTTAGGTTGATATGTCCATATCGGGACACTAATCAAGTTAGCCGTTGATATATAATGCTTTATACAATTTATGTTTACGACTGCGAAAGTAATGCTTTTTTCTTAAATACCAAAGAAATTAAGCTATTTTATTACTTTCGCAGCCGCATATCGCCTTTATTACCTTATAGTTACCGTGTATAAGCCACTAAATCTTAAGCTTTTTATTTAGGTTCATCCGTGCTTATCTTCTTCGGACCTCTAATGCGATCCTTAGCCGACACACCACTCTTTATCTCTATGTTGATACCGTCCGACAGACCAGTAACAACCTTGCGACGTTCATAAGTCTTCTTGTCGCCTGTTCCCTTTGCTACATATACATAGGTGTTGTAACCCTCAAACTCTATCGCACTCTCTGGCACCGACATCACATTCTTAGCCTCGGCAAGCACAATCTCGGCATTGGCGCTGTATCCACTACGAATCTGCTCACCGCTTGCCGGTACCTTTACAGCCGCCTTTATCTCAAACTGATTGGCTCCATTCTGGTCGATAGCCTTCGGAGAGATATACTCCAGCTGCGCATCAAACTTAAGATTCTGCAATGTACCGATAGTAATCTTCATTGCCATACCCGTGACAAGGCGTCCAACCTCTGTCTCATCGATATTTCCTCGGAAGATAAGGTCGTTCATATTAGCAACCGTTGCTATTGTTGTGCCATCGTTAAAGGTGTTGGAGAGGATAACCGAGTTGCCCACCTTAACGGGTATGTCAAGAATCAGTCCGGTAACAGTCGAACGTACAAGCGTTGACGATTCTGACGCATTAGATTTAGACACGCCATCGCGCACCACCTCCAAATTGTCTTGAGCGGCAGCCACCTCCTCACGAGCCTGGCGCCATGTCTGCGCAATCTTGTCGTACTCGTCTGCCGAAACGAGTCCTTTGTCGTACAGAGTCTTCTCGCGTTCATAGTCGGTACGAGCCTGCTTCTCATTGATATTGGCAAGACGCACACGCGACTGAGCCGAACTTAATGACCCCATATCCGGTATCACCTTGACTTTGGCTATCACCTCGCCAGCCTCAACCTTGTCGCCAGCCTCCTTCAGAATCTCGGTAATAATGCCCGATATCTGTGGTTTGATGTTCACCTCGTTGCGTGGTTCTATCTTACCCGTAACGACAGTGGTCTTGCGGATATCCATAGTTTTAGGTGTAAACTCGTCGTATACAACCGGCTGCGGCTGCGACTTTATATACAAGAACACGAATGTTCCGATAAACACAATGGCTATAAGAGCCAAAAGGATGAATTTAAAGTATCGTTTCATTTTTTATTGATTTTCACGTAAGTAATTAAAGTTGCGCAGGCTTATCCCCTACTCGTCCCTCATAGCATCCACCGGCTTTATACTCATAGCCCTCAAGGCAGGAGCCAGACCAGCAAGCACGCCGAGCACCGACAACAGAACCACAGCACCGATGGCTGTCCAGAAGCTTATTTGGAAGTGGGCAGCAGCCACACCGTCCGTAGTATTAGCCATCTCAAGCCCCTGCAACACAAGCACCACAAAGAGGATGCCGCTCATTCCGGCTATTGACGTAAGCAGAATACTCTCCTGAATAATCTGCGATAGTATATTGCGTGGTGTCGCACCGATAGCACGCCTGATGCCAATCTCCACGGTTCGTTCTCTCACAGTAACCATCATGATGTTAGACACGCCTATAGCTCCGGCAAGCAGCGTGCCTATGCCAACGAGCCAAATAAGCATATTGATACCACGGAACATATTGTCCACCATAGAGAACATCATCTCCGTATTGAACACCATCACACCCTTCTCGTCGTCGGGTGCCACATCATGCGCCTTGGCTATAACATGGCGTATCTTGTCGGTGATGTCGCTCATCACCACTCCAGGCTTTCCTGTTACACATATAATGTCAACGCTGTGTCCGCGGTTGTATATCTGTTGAACGAGCGACAGTGGCAGAAACACCGCCTGTTGGTCGTTGCCATTGACATTCATGTTTCCGTCCGAATAGTTTACACCCACAACACTGAAGTAAACCGAGTCGATACGAATAACATCTCCACACGGGTCACCCCCCTTCGGGAACAGACTCTTATACACCTGTTTGCCTATTACGCACACCTTTCGTCCCTGACTGATGTCCATCTGATTAATGTATCGTCCATACATCATCTTGGGCTCGCTAACCTTCTGCATTTCGGGCAGCACACCTTTGATGATACCCGATGCCGAACGGTCGTCGTGAGTGGCATTGGCACCCCACCGTGATATTGTAGGGGTGATGACATCCAGCTCGGGCACATGAGCCCGCAGACGTTTAATGTCGTCGTAGTTGAGTGTCCACTGCCGTCCCTTTCTAAAGCCATGATATGGCTTGGTGGTAGGCTGAGCCCACACCACAGCCGAATTTGTGGCAAATCCTGCAAGGTTATTGTTTAGTATCTCCTTCAGCCCGTCGCCACCCCCAACAAGCCCCACAAGCATAAACACGCCCCAAAACACGCCGAAGCCTGTAAGGAATGTTCGCGACTTGTTGCGAGTTAGAACATTAAGTATTTCGGAGAAAGAATCAAAATCCATAAGCCATATTTATCATTTGATTATTAATTCAAGTTCTGCATATCTTCAATATGCTACCAGTAGACAAGTAGAAAAAACTCCTTGTCTACTCTGCCCTCAGTGCCTCAATAGGTCTAATCTTGGCTGCCTTTCGTGCCGGAATAAGTCCAGCAATGGTTCCTGCTACAACCATCAGAATTGTAGCCTGTACACATACGCCGATGCTTACGGTAGGGTCGACAAATATCTGAGCCTTAAACAGTCCGTTATCCACCGTTGTATGTCCCACCACCGAGTTCATATACTGCGTTGCGGCGATGCCGAGCACCATACCTATATATCCAAAGAAGGTTGTAATGACAACACTCTCTACGATAATTAGCCGCAATATAGACCACGGCTTGGCACCTATGGCCTTGCGTATACCAAACTCGTGTGTACGCTCCTTCACCGTAATAAGCATGATGTTCGACACACCCACGATGCCCGACAGCAAGGTAAAGAGCCCCACAATCCACAGAGCCGTATTGATGATGTCAGTAGCCGTGTTGAGCTGCAAGTCCTGTGTAAATCGGTTCCATATCCATATCGAGTTCTCGTCGTCGGGTGCCGCCCTATGATTGCGGTTGACACGGGCACGATAGGCAGCTTCAAACTGCTCGTTCTCCTCCTCCGTCTTCAGTCCGTGGAAGGAGAATACAATGTTGCCGGTCTTGTCGCCACTGTTGTATATAGAGCGGAACGTGCTGAAGGGTATGAACGCCATATTATCCATCCGGCTCTTGTCGCTATCGTATATGCCTACAACGGTGAATGCCAAGTTGTCCACCTTCACCACATGTCCGTTAAGGTTAAGCGGGGCATGTGGCATAAGCTCCTTTGCCAATCCCTGCGATACGACGATGGTCTTGCGCCTTTGCTCAATATCCAGTGCATTAAGAAAGCGTCCGCATAGCATATCGCGCTTGTTGATATCCACATCGTTGGGGTACACGCCATTGACGCTTACGCCCGTCGAGTAGTTGTCGCCATAGGCTATATTCAGCCCGCTCTTCTCTATCTCCGCGCCCACATCGTCGATGTTGCTCTCGAATCCGTGCTGGGTTATGGCAAGGTCCTTGTCGTTAAGCTCAACGTTTCGTCCCTCGCCCAGTCCGTCGTACGCCTTCGATGTCTGTCCTCCGTATATCGACATCGAGTTGGTTAGTACATTCATCCTGTTGCCCATTATTCCGTTTATCAGTCCGTTGCCGGCTCCCAACAAAACGATAAGTATGAAGATACCCCACGCCACAGAGAATCCTGTAAGTGCCGTGCGCAAGCGATTGTGCTTGACAGTGGTCCATATCTCAATAAAAATATCGCGCATTATGAGTATTCTAATTATTAGTTTAAAACCAACCTCTATTTCATTATTCCGTTGATGCCAAACGGACTTGCCTTGTGGTCGAGATTTTCCTCAATGCTTCCTATCAGTCCGTCCTTTATATGTACAATCTTGTTGGTTTCGTTAGCCACACCGCTCTCGTGCGTCACCACAACCGTCGTAACCTTCTCTTCGGCATTTATCTTCTTAAGCAGTTCCATCACCTCCACACTCGTCTTCGAGTCGAGGGCGCCAGTAGGCTCGTCTGCCAGGATAATCTGTGGCTTGGTTATAAGTGCGCGTGCTATAGCCACACGTTGCTTCTGTCCGCCCGACATCTCGTTAGGATAATGCTCTGCCCACTGCGTCAAGCCCAGACGGTCGAGCCACTCCATAGCAAGCTTGTGCCTGGTGCGGCGCGACACACCTTGATAGTAGAGTGGTAGCTCCACATTCTCCACTGCTGTCTTAAATCCGATGAGGTTGAACGATTGGAAGATGAAGCCTATCATACGGTTGCGATATTCGGCTGCACGTGTTTCGGATAGGTTCTTTATCAGATTGCCTGCCAGCAAATACTCGCCCGTATCATAGTTGTCGAGTATTCCGAGAATATTGAGCAAGGTAGACTTGCCCGAACCCGACGCTCCCATAATAGACACAAATTCGCCCTCGGCAATGTCGAGGTTTATACCTTTGAGCACATGCAACGGCTGTGCTCCCTGGTAAGTTTTGTTTATATCTCTTAAATGAATCATACTATGTATTTGACGTTGAATTAGACGAAGAAGTTGCAAAAAGCTACAATATTAACAATAAAATAAAATGTGTCTTCATATATCTATAAAACAAAAAAACGTTGGAAGTCTACGACTTCCAACGCCATGTCTTAGCGAGTCGTTTGCCAACTCTGCTTATAGCCAATGTTATTTTGTGCGGCGACATTTCCTTGCCACCAATAATCAACAATACCGCTGTTAGGATGAGCACGATGCCTATGGCAAGCCGTGGGGTAAAGTTCTCGCCAAACACTATCACACCAATAGCCACTGCTGTTATAGGCTCTATAGCTCCCATAATGGCTGTAGGTGTTGAGCCGATATCGTGCACGGCTATCACCATAAGTACAAGCGAGAGCACCGTAGGCATCAGAGCAAGCTGTGTGGCATATAGCCACTGCTTGGGTGTAACCAACAGCTGCACCGTCTCGCCCATTGCAAGCGTATAGCCATATATTGTAAACAAGCCGAAGAGCAACACATAAAATGTAAGCTTGACCGACGACATTCGCAGCGACGACTTGTTTACCACTACTATATAGATGGCATACGTCAACGACGAAAGCATTACAAGCATTACGCCCCACAAGCTGAGCGATGTGCCGTCGCCCGTCTGATTGAGCAAGGCGATGCCAGCAAGCGATAGCAATATGGCTATAACTGTAGCCGCCGTTACCTTCTCGTGAAAAAAGGTTGCCATTATCACGGCCACCATCACGGGATAGACAAAGAGTAGTGTGGAGGCGATGCCCACATCCATAAAGTTGAAACTAAAGTAGAGCGTTGTCGACGATGTACTCATAAACACTCCCAATATAGCCAACGTAGCCAACTCGCGACGTGTCAACGCAAACGATTTCCGCTGCACTGCCATCATAACACCTAATATTATCACGGCTATGCCGAAACGGTAGAACAAGGTGGAGTTGGTTGATATTCCGTCGGCATACAGATTCATAGCACCCAACGGATTGGTGCCATAGAACACAGCTGCGGCTATGCCGCAGACTGTACCCCTAAGCTTTGCATCCATTATATGTATATATAATATGTATATATATAATAAGGTATAACACTACATAATGTGTAGCCAGCGTAGCACATCGTTAAGATTTGCCACAAGCATAAGCAGCATCAATATGCCTATGCCGATATACTCGGCACGTATCATAAAGTTCTCCGACGGCTTGCGACGTGTTATCATCTCGTAGATAAGGAACAGCACGTGTCCACCGTCAAGTGCCGGGATAGGCAGAATATTCATAAAGGCAAGGATGATGCTAAGGAAGGCTGTCATAAGCCAGAACATGTGCCAGTCCCACTCTGCCGGGAACATATTGCCTATGGCACCAAATCCGCCAAGCGACTTTGCCCCCTCTGCTGAGAACAGATACTTCATATCGCCTACATAGCCACTCAATACGTTGCAGCCATACTTAACACCAGCAGGGAAACTCTCGAAGAAACCATAATCGATGTGTGTAACCTTATAGTTGGGCTGCTTTGGATAGAAGCCAAACTTTAGGTTCTCTTGCTCATTGTCAGATGTCTTGAGCACCCCGTGTGTATTGATGGTGCAAGCACGTCCGTTGGCATTGCGCACAAGGATTAAGTTCACACTCAGAGCCTTAAGGCTGTCGGCATGAGTCTTGGCATATGCCAACACATCGCTAATGCGACCTACCTCGTACATAAAGTCGTTGTAAGAAGAAAGCTTCACACCGTTAAGAGCCACAATACGGTCGCCCTTGCGCAAACCCATCTGTTGTGCAAGCGAGCCACGTGCCACGCTGTCTACACTTGCTTCTCTAAACTCTGCCATGAAAGGCGGAACCGACTTAAACATCTCCAGCAAGTCAAGGTCGCCTGGCAGACTTACAGTTATCTGCTTACCTCCACGTATCACGTAAGCCTCCTTGGCACGTGCCATGTCTCGGAACACATCTGGTCCATACTTCTTAAACTCGCCCTGGTCGGTACCTACAAGTATGTCGTTGTCTTGAAATCCAAGAGCCTTAGCCTCCTTGCTGAACTTCATACCCAATGTCATATCCTTGGTCTTGACATAGTTGTCGCCCCAAGTGAAGAGACACATTGCATATATGAAGAGTGCCAACAGGAAGTTTACAAGCACTCCTCCCAGCATAACGAGCAGTCGTTGCCATGCCGGTTTAGAGCGAAACTCCCACGATTCGGCAGGCTTGCTCATCTGTTCGGTGTCAAACGACTCGTCTATCATACCCGCAATCTTGCAGTAGCCACCAAGCGGAAGCCATCCAATGCCGTATGCAGTTTCATTGTTCTTGGGCTTAAACTCGAACAAGTGGAAGTAGGGGTCGAAGAAGAGATAGAACTTCTCCACTCTTATACCAAAGAGCTTAGCAAAAAAGAAGTGTCCGCCCTCATGGAGCAACACAAGCAAAGAGATTGCCAGCAAGAATTGCAGCAATTTGATAAGGAATATTTCCATTTCTTATTTTATGTATTGTTTTTAAGTTTTTATTTCTTAAGAGTCAAGCATCTCGCCAGCTATGCGACGTGCCTCGGCATCCGTTGCAAAGTAGTCGTCGTAGGTAGGCTTTGCTATGAACGCTGCCTTCTGCATTGTGCGTTCTATGATGTCACCCATATCGAGGAATCCGCAACGATCCTTACGGAAAGCCTCGTTCACCACCTCGTTGGCAGCATTGACTATGCAAGGCATATTGCCACCCTTACGTATCGACTCGTATGCCATGTGCAGACAGCGGAACTTCTGCATATCAGGCTCGAAGAACTCGAGTGGCTGACTGAAGAGGTTGAGCCTTTCGCCATTCAACGGCAAACGCTCAGGGAATGAGAAGGCATACTGTATGGGCAGACGCATATCTGGCACACCGAGCTGTGCCTTAACGGCACCATCGACAAACTGCACTGCGCTGTGTACAATCGACTGTGGATGTACAAGCACCTGTATCTTGTCTGCCTCTACTCCAAAGAGCCATTTGGCCTCAATCACCTCAAAACCCTTGTTCATCATCGACGCCGAGTCGATGGTTATCTTGGCTCCCATTTTCCATGTTGGGTGCTTTAGGGCATCTGCCGCCTTTACGCCGCGCATCTGTTCGAGCGTATAATTGCGGAACGGACCGCCCGATGCCGTGAGCAATATCTTGTCGATAGGGTTGTTGCCCTCGCCCACTATGCTCTGGAATATTGCAGAGTGCTCACTATCGACAGGAAGAATATTGACATGATACTGAGCAGCCAGTTGGCATATCAGTTCACCGGCAACCACAAGTGTTTCCTTGTTAGCAAGGCAAATTGTCTTGCGTGCCTTTATTGCATGTATCGTAGGCGACAGTCCAGCGAAACCCACCATAGCTGTTAGCACCATGTCTATAGGCTGAGCCTCAACAATCTCGTCAATAGCTTTAGCTCCGGCATACACCTTTACCTCCGGACAGTCGACAAGCAAAGCCTTCAACGCCTCGTAGTGCTGTTCGTTGCCTATCACCACAGCAGCCGGTCTGAAGCGTCTTGCCTGATCGGCAAGCATCTCGTAGCGGTTGTTGGCAGTAAGGCAATACACTTCGTAGCGGTCGCTATGCTGCTGTATCACATCCAAGGCCTGGGTTCCGATAGAGCCGGTAGAGCCAAGGATGCATATTTGTTTTTTCATAATCGGATGTTTTATTATAGTTCGAGCAAGCCCTCAGGCAGCTCCATTGTTATGGTTTGATGCTCGGTATCAACAGCACTTATAAGCTCGTCGCTTGCTGGAACAAGCAAGTCGTTGCCATCAAGTGTCTCAAGTTCAAAGAGCGTGTTTATGGTAGAATCGTCCACAGAGTGTATCTCGCCCACCGCCTTTCCGGTCTTGGCATCTATCACATGGAATCCCACTATAGCCGCCCACGACAACGATTCGGCGTCGGCGTCGCTATGCTCGCGCGGAAAGTACACATCGCATCCAGTAAGGTTGCGTGCCTTCTCCTGTGTGTCGATGTCCGAAAATAGCACCAATGCTGTCTCGTCTGTCTTAAAGCGATACTCATCCATAAAGAACGGCACCAGTATACCGTCTATCTCAAGTATGAGATAGTCGGCTTCGGTACGGTCGAACACATCGTCGTCGAAGTGGAACGACACCTCGCCATTCACTCCATGTGGCTTGCCTATCTTGCCTATCTTGTAGACAGTTTCTTTCTTTATCATATTTGGCTATATCCTTAGTTTGGAAGTATTCAGAAGTTAAGGAGTTCAGAAGTTAAGCCATTAGCTTTGCCACATAATGGCATTTGGCTTAACTCCTTAACTTCTGATTTCTTCTCAACTTCTAAGTTCTCCTATTCCTACTCTCTTCTAATCCTTGCGCCCAGTGCGTTAAGTCGAGCCTCTATATCCTCGTAGCCACGGTCTATCTGTGCAATATTGTCAATGCGGCTTGTACCCTTGGCTCCAAGTGCGGCAATAAGCAGGGCTATACCGGCACGAATATCTGGACTTGTCATGCGTCCGCCACGCAATTGGCGCTTGCGGTCGTGTCCTACTATAACACAGCGGTGCGGGTCGCACAATATAATCTGTGCTCCCATATCTATCAGTTTGTCTACAAAGAACAGACGACTCTCAAACATCTTCTGATGCACAAGTACCGAACCGCGTGCCTGTGTTGCCACCACAATTAGAACGGAGATAAGATCTGGTGTCAAACCTGGCCACGGAGCGTCGGCTATTGTCATTATAGTACCGTCAATAAACGAGTCTACAACATAATGTGGTTGCTTTGGCACGATGATGTCGTCGCCCTCTACCTTAAGCTTCACACCCAAACGGCGGAATGTGTCGGGTATAATGCCTAAGTGCTTAAGCTGCACATTCTTTATGCGCACGCCCTCGCCCACCATGGCAGCCATACCAATAAAGGATCCAACCTCAATCATATCGGGCAACACACGGTGTGTGGTGCCATGCAGTTGCTTAACACCAACGATGGTTATGAGGTTAGAGGCAATGCCCGAGATATTTGCCCCCATACTGTTGAGCATGTGGCACAATTGCTGTATATAAGGTTCGCAGGCAGCATTGTATATGGTTGTGGTGCCTTCGGCAAATACAGCCGCCATAATGATGTTGGCAGTACCGGTAACCGAAGCCTCGTCAAGCAGCATATATGTGCCCTTAAGCTTGCGTGTCTCAATAGAATAAACCTTGCGCTCCTCGTCGTTGATGAACTTGGCACCAAGACACTTAAATCCAAGAAAGTGGGTATCCAGACGTCGGCGACCTATCTTGTCGCCACCCGGCTGAGCCACCATAGCACGTCCAAAGCGACCAAGCAGCGGACCCATAAGCAACACCGAACCACGCAGCGCCGAACACTTCTTTACATACTCGTCGCTTGCAAGAAATTCTAAATTGAGGTCGTCTGCCTGGAAGGTGTAATCGTTACGCGAGTTGCGAGTTACCTTCACGCCAATGTCGGCGAGCAGCTTTATAAGGTTGTTGACATCAAGGATGTCGGGTATATTGCTTATTCTTACTGGTTCGGCGGTCAGCAGCGTGGCAGCAATCACCTCAAGCGCCTCGTTCTTGGCACCTTGTGGTGTGATGGTTCCACTTAGGGGGTGTCCGCCTTCAATAATAAACGATTCCATAGGCCTATATTATTGTATTATGGGTATATGTTATTTGCGTCTGCGTTGTTGTTTCTTCTCCATGCCACGTGCTTCAGGTACAAAACGTTCAAAGCGGAATGAGCCTAAGTCGAGCTGCACCTTTCCGTCGGTATATCGGGCTAAGTCGGATGCCACCTTCTCGTTATCGCTTGAGCCGTGCCCCCACAACATAAGGTCGCGCTTCATTTGGTTTGCAGCCAAGCGCACAAGTTCCTCACGGTCGCGGCCTTCTGGCATATCCTTCAGCATATTGAGCACTTCAAACATCATGTTGCCATAATGGCGCACTGGTATGCGCTTCATTGGATAAGCCATAGGCTTTGGCTTCTGCATTATCTTGTGTGCCTGCTCTATGTCGACGGGATAGTCGATATCAAGCTTGAAGTTGCTCATCAGTGCCAGGTGGTCCCATAGCTTGTGTTGTAGGTCGTTGCTGTCACCTGTGCGTGGCGCCATACGCTCCATAACACGAACAATGGCCTCGGCACAATGCTGTCGTTCGGCACGTGTGGGCAGAGCCACACAATGGTCTACCATCTGCTGTACCTCGCGTCCATACTCTGGCAGCACAAGACGCTCGCGCTGGGTGTTATAATCGAGTCCTTTTATATTCATACGTTTCTTTTTCTTTATTACGGGGTTTAGAGGGGGCGCGACTAAAGCAGTTTCTTCGACTCCTTTGCCACGAAGTCCTTGAGGTAGAAGGGCACGAAGTAGGCCACATCCTCAAACTTCTCCTGTGCTATCCTACGCTCTGCAAGTGGATACATCCACTTAGCCAAAGGCTCAACACCTTTTATAAGACGGGCATTGGGATGATTTATCACCTCCATACACTTCTCGGCACCATTGCCAAAGAAGTAGACCGGTCCGCGGTCGAGATACTCCTTGTATGTGTCGGCATCTACCACGTCGGCACGTATGCCACGCACCTCCTTCAGGGCGCGGTCGTACACAGCCGAGTATACCTCCATGCGGCGCGCGTCTATCATCGGGCATAGCAGGGCGCCCTCCTCCACCTCCTCGCGCAGCAACACCGGCACAGTCATAAGCTCCAGTGTTGGTACCGAGATAAGCTTGAGGTCCTGGCCAAAGCAGATACCTTTAGCCATCGACGCACCTATGCGCAAGCCGGTGTACGAGCCAGGCCCCTGGCTTATAGCTACGGCATCAAGCGGTATGGCGTGGCTGTCGGCAAACGACATGGCCTCGTCTACGAAGGTACCGAGAATGACGGCATGATTTGGTCCGTCATGGTCTTCTTTGGAGAAAATACAAGCGCCGTCTTGACTAACGGCTACAGAGCACACATTGGTGCTCGTGTCAATATTCAAAATACACGACATCCTAAAAATAATTTTCTGTTCTATATGAGGCTTATAACTCCTAACCGTCCGGACTTTAACACAAAAAATTACGCCCAACGGCTAACAGCTTGCCTCTTCATACATATATGTGGATGCAAAGATAGCACAATTCGGTTGAATAGACGATTATTTTGACGACAAAATAGGCATTACTTTGGAAAATAATAAGTATTTTTGCATCCACGTTAGGCACCAATGCCTAATGCCAACTTATATACCAACAAGATAACTTATACACACATAAGATATGATATTATCAATGACTGGCTACGGCAAGTCTGTCGCAGTCTACAACGGAAAGAAAATTAATGTCGAAATCAAGTCGCTCAACAGCAAGGCTCTCGACCTATCTACACGCATCGCTCCGCTCTATCGCGAGAAGGAGATGGAGATTCGCCAAGCCATACAGCAGCGTGTGCTGCGTGGCAAGGTAGACTTTGCTATCTGGATTGAAAAGGATGCCGCAAGCGACGCCACTGTAATAAACGCTGCTATAGCCGAGAACTACTGCCAGCAGATTAAGGCTATTGCACAACGCTGCAACATACCCGAGCCTGAAGACTGGTTTGTTACGCTTATGCGTATGCCGGACGTTACGGCAAAGACTGAGGTTGAGACTCTTGAGGAAGAGGAATGGACTGTTGCACGTGCTGCCGTAGACGAGGCTATAGACCAGCTTGTAGCATTCCGCACACAGGAGGGAGCTGCCTTGCAAAAGAAGTTTGCCGAGAAAGTGGACAACATCGAGCAACTGCTCCACAGCATTGAGCCTTACGAGAAGGCCCGTGTCGAGAAGATTCGCACTCGCATCGTAGATGGCTTGAAGCAGATTCCTGACGTAGAGTACGACAAGAACCGCCTTGAGCAGGAGCTTATCTACTACATCGAGAAGCTCGACATCAGCGAGGAGAAGCAGCGCCTTGCCAACCACCTGAAGTATTTCCGCGAGACCATGAATGAGGACACGGACAGGGCAAGAAGCTCGGATTCATTGCCCAGGAAATGGGTAGAGAGATTAATACTACTGGCTCTAAGAGCAACAATGCCGAGATGCAGAACATCGTGGTGAAGATGAAGGATGAGCTGGAGCAGATTAAGGAACAGGTGCTGAACGCATTGTAGAGTTTTGTGTTTTGAGTTTTGTGTTTTGAATTTTGAGTTTTGAATTGTCGGCTGCGCCGATTAGGAATTATTCAATTAGGAATTCAGAATTCGTAACTCAATAATTCAAAATGCGCAAAGCGCACAATTCAAAACTCAAAACTCAAAACTCAAAATTGCCTACGACAACAACTCAAAACTCAAAATTCAAAATTCAAAACTCCCAATATGGGCAAACTTATAATATTCTCCGCTCCTTCCGGCAGCGGCAAAAGTACAATTATCAACCGACTAATGCAGCATCCTGAGCTGCATCTCGCATTCTCAATATCTTGCACCTCACGTGCTCCACGTGGCACAGAGAAGAATGGTGTAGAGTATTTCTTCCTCTCTCCCGAGGAGTTTAGACAGCGCATAGCCAATGACGAGTTCCTCGAATACGAGGAGGTTTATACCGACCGCTTCTACGGCACACTTAAGCAGCAAGTGGAGACACAGGCTGCGCGTGGCGAGAACGTAGTGTTCGACGTCGACGTTAAGGGCGGATGCAACATCAAGCAGTTCTATGGCGACCGCGCCCTTAGCATCTTTATACAACCGCCTTCTATTGAAGAGTTACGCAAGCGCCTTATTGGCCGTGCCACCGACGCGCCTGAGGTTATAGAGCAGCGTATTGCACGTGCCGAGTTTGAACTGTCGTTTGCGCCTAAGTTCGACCGCATTGTTGTAAACGACGACCTCGACCGTGCCGTTGAAGAAACTCTCGGCATTATCAAGGAGTTCTTGGGATGATAAGAACGGGCATCTACGGGGGCTCGTTCAACCCCATACACAATGGTCATATCGCTATAGCCAAGGCTATGCTCAGCCTTGGTGCCATTGATGAGGTGTGGCTTATGGTGTCGCCACAAAACCCACTTAAGCAGGCAGCCGACCTATTGGACGACAATTTACGTCTTGACATGACACGCCATGCTGTTGAAGGCATCAAGGGCATAAAAGTGTCCGACTACGAGTTTCGCCTTCCACGCCCGTCGTATATGTGGAACACGCTGCAACATCTCTCGCACGACTATCCCGACCGTCAGTTCTACCTACTCATAGGTGCCGACAATTGGCAAGTGTTCGACCGTTGGTACCACGCCAATGATATCATCAGCCACTACCCTATACGCATATATCCGCGACGTGGCTACGACATCGACACTGCCTCGCTACCACCTACCGTAACACTGGTTGATACAGGACTTTATGATGTAAGCAGCACGCAAGTGCGCGATATGATAAGGCATGGCGAGGATCCTTCGCTGCTCATACCACAAAGCATTGCAGCCCAAGCCATCGAACTATACAAATAGAAACAATAAAGACAAATACGCAACCATAGAAATAATGGTCGTAAATGTTTTAGTAACTAAAAAAAGCCAGGACGAAGCAGTATTGCTCACGTCCTGGCTTATATATATTGAGAAACGGGATATATTAGAGGTCAAACTTATATCCGAGTGTAATCTGGAATACGCTGTGCTTGTCCTTTGCACCATCAGCGTCAAATACCTTAGTTACACCAAAGTTGTAACGACCATCAAGAACGAAGTTCTGATACTCGTACGATACGCCTACAGGGATAGAGAGGTCTACACCATTAGCCTTAAGAAGTTTGTCACCGTCTACAGAAACACCATCTGCAGAATACTTGTAATTAACCTTGAAACCAGGCTGCAAGCCGAGCTTAACGGCAAAGCCCTTAGCAACGTACACGTTGGCAAGGAGAGGTACGTTGATATAATCGAGCTTTACAGTAGCGTCTTCAACCTTGCATCCCTGCATAGAATAGAGAGCGCCAAAGCTTACACTAACAATGTCAGTTACCTGATACTCAAACTCAGCACCTGCTGCCAAACCAATGCGAGCATCCGACTTATCCTCATCTGTAAGGTCGGCGATGTTCATACCAATCTTAGGCTGCAATGTAAACGAACCAACTGCGTGCTGTGCATAAGATGCTACAGAAGCGAGCATTACTACTGCTGTGAGAATTAATTTCTTCATACCATTTAAGTTTAAATGTTATACAATAAGTTAAAACATTGTCAATAGTTCACTTATTCAGCATTTCGTATTGACAGATGCAAAGATATGCTAAATATCTTTAACAACAAAACAAATTTAATGTTTTTTTATACCTATTTACCGCCATATTGTTCTAATCGTAAGATTTTATAGTCAAAATAGGTTATTCACATACTTATTGCCACTTTATTTCCTCAATTTTATATGCAGCTGCTTTCCTTCGACCAACTGCTTATGCGACACACGATAACCATTAAGACACTTGCCGCCAAGGGTCATCGAACCTATATAGAATTGCGACGGCGAAGTGCGGTCGGTAGTTATGGTTATGTCGCCATTAGGATAATACTTAGGGTCGAGATGCAGCGTTACCTTTGAGAACACTGGCGTTGTGAGCGTGTAGTAAGGCGAACCCGGACAGTCGGGGTACAAGCCTATCATAGAGAATATAGCCCAAGCCGACATCGTTCCACAGTCGTCGTTGCCTGGAATACCGTCTGGCTGTGCCTTATAGTATTTCTCAAGCAACTGCTTTACGGTCTTCTGCGTGCGCCACTCTTCTCCCTTAAAGTAAGAGAATAGGTAAGGATAGGCTATGTCGGGTTCGTTGGCTGGGTCGTATAGATTCTTGTCGAACACCATCTGCAGCTTATCGACAAACCGTTTTGGTCCGCCCATCAGCTTGGCAAGTCCCGCTATATCGTGCGGCACATAGAAGGTATAGTTCCAAGCCGATCCCTCATGAAAGCCTGGTGCATTTGAGAAGTCAGCTCCATCCTCCGGATTAAACGGTGTTAGGAATTTGCCGTCCTTCTGTATTGGGCGCAATGTTCCACTCTCCTTATTATAATAATGTATATAGCCAAGCGAGCGCTTACGGAACAACTTAGCGTCGGCTGTCTTACCGAGCGACTGCGCAAGCAATGACAGAGCGTTATCGGCAACATAATACTCCAAAGCATGCGACACAGAGTTGTCGCCCGACAAATCGGCTACATACTCACCCATTGGTATATAGCCATGTGTGTAATAGTAGTCAATGTCAGGTCGCATCTTGTTCTGATTGCCAGGCAATGTTGCCGAGGCACGAAAAGCCTTGTATGCTGTGTTTATGTCATAGCCGCGTATGCCCTTAAGCCAAGCATCGGTTATGATGGGAATAGAAGGGTCGCCCTCCATTGTCCACGTCTCACGACCATACAATTCCCACTTGGGCATCCATCCCCATTCTTTATACATATCTATCATAGAGCCTATCATCTGCTCTTGCTTGTCGGGGAAGAGCAAGGTTTGCAGCTGAGTAAGATTGCGATATGTGTCCCACAATGAGAATACTGTATAACGGTTGGTTGAAGTCTTAAGTATATCGTCGCCCTCCATACATGGATACTCGCCGTTTACATCCTGTAGGATATTGGGATGAATCTGTGTATGATAAAGAGCTGTGTAAAACACGCGGCGCTGTTCGTCGGTGCCGCCATCAACAGTTATCCTGCCAAGTGTTTTTGCCCATACGTCATGCGACTCGCGTTCTACACGGGCAAAGTCACGAGTTGGCTGTTCGGCATCAAGATTCTCTCTGGCATTGGCTATACTTACAAACGAAACGCCAACCTGCACCTCTACTTGCTCGCCTTCCTTAAGGTCGAACGACATAAAATATCCAATGTCATTGCCTGCCATATCGCGACCATAGTTGTCGTATATCTTGTACTTTCCGCTATACACATCCCAATCTTTTGCAGCACCCTTAAGCTCGGGTTGCTTTTTCCAATAGCCACTCTTTTGTGGAGTTTTGCTCACACGCACAACAAAATACATAGGAAATACAGCCTGCGGATTGTAGCAGAAGGTGCCAAGCAGACGCATACCCTCAAACTCGGTTGAACTAACGCGACGCAATGTTGCTCCCACCTCATTAGTCAGTCCGTTACCAAGGTTAAACAGTAGGTTGCCCTGGCCTGACGGAAAAGTATAGCGTTCGATAGAGGTTCGCATTGTAGACGTCACCTCGCAATGCACACCATACTTCTTCAAGCGGTTGCTGTAATAGCCTGGTCGTGCCACCTCATCGGTATACTCCGAACCATACGAGCGGTAGTCTACATCAAGCTTGCCGGTTGTTGGCATTGTTAGCAATGTGCCCATCTCTGGGCATCCCACACCACTTAGTGTTACATGTGCAAAGCCCGTAAAATACTTGTTGTTATACTCGTATGGCGCCGACCACCACCCACGGTCCTTATCCTTAACGTTAAGGTCGGACCCCATAACGTTAAAAGGCACTACAGACATCAATGCATGCGGACGCACAGCACCCGGATTGCACACGCTATAATTGGTTGTACCTATAAAAGGGTCTACATAGCGAGTGTTGTCTGCGGTATGGGCAAAGGCGGTTATGGAAGACAGAACAAGAATAAGGCTTGCAAATATTATTTTTACTTGTTTCATAGATTGGTTTTTATTTAGCTGGCAGTTTATGGCTTACTACAAATGCAAATGTAGATATTTTATACGAAACAGACAACATCAAGTTAAAATAAATTAAAGCCATTCAACATTTTAGCTTTATAAACGTTATAATTATGAATGGTATAAACTTAATGTGCTAACTTTGCACCCAAATAGTGATTATACTGACAAATTAAAAGTAGAATAACAACAAAAAAAGAAGAAAGATATGAAGAAAGGTAATGTATTAGCAATCGCTATGTTTGCTGGCTTGCTTACTATTACAAGCTGTGCAAGCAAGAAGGATTTGGAGAACTGCCGTCTTGAGAACAGAGAGCTCAGCGGAAACTATCAGGACACTAAGGAGCAGCTCGCTGCATCTAAGGCTCGTGTGGCTTCGCTCGAAGACCAGCTCGCACAGGCTAAGAAGGATTATGCATCGCTCCAGGGTTCACTTGACAAGAGCCTCAACAACGCAAGCGCAAACAACGTTAATATCTCTAAGCTCGTTGACCAGATTAACGAGTCAAACCAGTACATACGCCACTTGGTTGAGGTTAAGTCGAAGAGCGACTCACTCAACATGGTGCTCACCAACAACCTTACACGCTCACTTAGCAAGGAGGAGATGAAGGAGGTTGACGTTCAGGTACTGAAGGGTGTTGTTTACATCTCGCTTGCCGACAACATGCTCTACAAGAGTGGTTCGTACGAGATTAACGACCGTGCAGCCGAGACTCTTAGCAAGATTGCAAAAATAATCATGGACTATAAGGACTATGAGGTGCTGATTGAGGGTAATACCGACAACGTGCCTGTTAACGCAAGCGCTGCTACAATGAAGAACATCCGCAACAACTGGGACCTCTCTTGCTTGCGTGCTTCAAGTGTTGTTCAGGCTTTGCAGAACCAGTATGGTGTAGACCCTAAGCGTCTTACAGCTGGTGGACGTGGCGAGTACAACCCTGTTACAACCAACTCTACCGAGGTGGGCAAGCAGCGTAACCGCCGCACTCAGATCATCATCACTCCTAAGCTCGACCAGTTTATGGACCTCATCGACAAGGCTCCAGACAACGAGTAATGACTTGCTGATTATAACTCTATAAAAAATATAACGTCAATTATACGATTTCACTAGTCGTATAATTGACGTTTTTTTATTGATCTAAAACGATAACGTATTCATCAAATTAGGATAACCTATTAATCAAATTAGGATAACCTATTCATAAATTCATATATACGCTTCCCTTAAAAGGCAACTCTATTCTTTGCGGAACAACGAGAAGTTTACGCTGCCATACGAGCGATGCTCTACAAAGCCCGGCACTGCCGAGAAGTCGTTGTGCTTGCCATGCTCGAAGACGAGCAATCCACCAGGTGCCAGCATGTCCTTTGCCAGTATAAGCTCAGGGATAGTGGGCAGACTGGGCAGAGCATAAGGTGGATCGGCAAAGATAAGGTCGAACTGCTGCTTGCACGACTTTATGAATCGGAACACATCGCCACGTATCAGGATGTTGTCCTCTACACCTATCTTGGTCATACACTCGCGTATAAAGGCTGCGTGATCACGGTCCATCTCTACGCTTACTACAGGCTTGCAACCGCGCGACAACAATTCGAGCGATATGCTGCCTGTTCCTGCAAATAGGTCGAGAGCACGTGCTCCCTCCATATCTATATAGCCATTTATTACGTTGAATATATTCTCTTTGGCAAAGTCGGTTGTAGGACGGGCCTTGAACGAACGTGGAATGTCGAAGTGGCGTCCCTTGTATATACCTGTTATTACTCTCATACCTGATTTAAATTTTTACGTTTCGTATATTCCTAATAAACTGGCGCAGCTCCTTTAGCAACGCCTCCTGACCCGTGATTGAACCTGCCAAGCACAGCACATCCGACGGCTTCATGCCGAGCGTCTGCCATACATTTAGGATGAAGTAGGCTGCATCGGGCGTTAGCGACACCTCAAACGAACTGCAAAAGCGTACACGTCCCTTGCGAAAAGCAAACATGTCGACACGCTTGTCGTGGAAGTAGCAAAACAGCTTCTCCTGAAATCCTCCATACGAGCGACGGCAAAACTCCACCAGAATAGGTGCCAATAGCGGCATGAACTTTACGTTACGGAACATCTCGGTAAGCACAAACCGAAGGTCCTTGCCCACAGCATATGCCGCTACCACATTGATTTGGTTGATAGGCGTACCCTCTACATCGTCTTGCTGATGCTTGGTGTTGGCATAATGATAGAGCTGTGGCATTGTTTCGGCATCAAACTCCTCGGCAGGGATAAGCAGCAAGGGAGTGTCGACAAACACGGTGGCTGTGTCGAACACTGGATGATACTGCGATGGTACAGCTTGCTCTTGCAATCTGCCCGGTGCCGATTGCGCCTTCAGTATATGGCATTCGGCAAGCGCCTGGCGCAGGTTGGCAGCCACGGCAATGCCCGTCTTCATATTGTATTGCTCGAAGTCGGTCTGTCCCTCAATCACGGTATTGGGTGCCGTAAAGGTGATTGTGGAGCGTGTTATGCGTATTGTTATATTCATATTACATGGGGTTGTTGTCAATTGATGCCTCTTAATGTGTTAATGCAGAGCACCAGAAGCACTGCCGCAATAATAGCCAAGACAAGATTGACAAGTTTTATGGGGATGTATAATCGTTTGCTCTGAGCCACTGCCTCCTTCAATACGGCTGCCACCTCGCGTGCACACTGTCGGTCGTTGAATCTCTCTTCGGCTATCTGCCTACCCTTCTCGCCCATACGGCGAGCCTCATCGGGATGCGAGGCAAGATAGCTTATGGCACGCTGCCAACCCTCTACGTCGCCATATTCTACAGATATGCCGCAACCTTCGCTGTCGATGTCTATTGGTATCTGAGGGTTTCGGCTGCACACCATTGGCAAACCTAAGCCAAGAGCCTCAACCACGGTGGTTAGTCCGGCTGTATAGCGTGTATGCTTACAGCATATCGCCACACACTGGGCCTTAGCCACATCAAGGGCTATCTCGTAAGGCAAGAGTCCGCATATCTCGCGAACGTCTATATTGGCAGCAGGCTTGTAGCTGCGCACGGCATCAAGATTTGGATTGGGCACACTTGGGTCGGGATTGATGCCGATATACAGTTTCAATGGCAGACCAGTGTGGTTGAACGCCTCTATTAGGGTACGCTGGTCGCGTTGCTCCTTGCCAGTAGCTATAAAGACGAATGGATGGGAAGCGGTTGCCGATTCACGTATAGAGACTTTGTCGCCATTCTCATTGTCAGCTTCTTTCTCCTTATTCTTTATACAGTCGTAAAAGTCGAGGTCGGCTCCCCAATGTCCTACAACCATCCGCTTAGGACTGGCCTTAGGCGAGTGCAGCGAATCGTCAACAAGCTTCTGCGAGAAGAATATCAGGCGATCCATACCACGATAGAACAGTCGGCCACCCCACTCTCTCAGTTTGCTATTTGGAGTAACTATAGGTTGATGATGCCACACCACTATGGGCTTTCGAAAGATGCCAAGTGCGCGCAAAAGGATGAGCAACTCCACTCCTTTATAGTGCGTGGCATATACGGCGTCGATGTGCTCGTGGCACGTCAGCACCTGCCAAGCAGTATAGATAGCGGTCTTAAGACGCGACTTCTCCTTGGACGGCGAACGATGATACACTACGTCGATGCCTGAGCTGGCAAGATGGCAGGCTCCGTAAAGGAAGTGCGATGGAAACTCGCCCTGTTGCATCTTGCTCAGACAATACTGTATGTTCTGCGTATGATAGAAGTAGACTTTCATTTTTTATTGACAAGATAACTGTAGTTGTATACTTGCATAAAGGGATGCAGCAATGCGCGTACCATTGCCACGGGATCCTTCTCGTAGGTGTAGAACAACACATGACGATAGCGCACATAGTAGCGCCACAGCGAGAAGAGCGACGAGATGCCACGGCCACACTCGGCATTAAGCAAGCGTATGCCGTCGGCAAATATCCGGTTGTCGGCTGTCGGCACATTAGCATTGGCTTCTTTAGTATTGACATTGGCTGTCTTCATAGCCGCATCCTTTGCCATAGACTTACGCCACACCCACTCTATAAACTCTCGGCGTGCAGCAAAGTGTGCGTTCATCCACGGCTTTACACTAAACCAATGTGTCAATCCAAACCATGCCATAAAGGCTGCATTGCCCGAAGTGCGCACACGATGGGTATCATACTTTACGTATGTGGCAGCCTCGGCATATCGGCGTTGGCGCACAAGCACGCGGTCTATAAGACTTATGCTGTCGAGTGCCGCTGCTGCTGTTGCCGTCATCACGTCATAGCATGTGCGGCGATATATCTCTGGCTGTTCGTCCTCGGTAGGTATATAGTCGAGAAGCGAGCGGCGCAACATTTGGCAATGTCCCATCATCGACGCGTAAAATAGACGTATAAGATTGCAGTTGGGACAGCGACTATCATAACGCACTGGCGCTCCGGTATCCGAGAATGGTTCCGAACGGCACACGCACATCATCAATCCGTCTTTCATTGCTGCTGCCTGCTCATCAAGCTTTGTTGGCAACCAAATGTCGTCTTGGTCGCAAACAGCTATCAGCTCGCCGGTAGAACGGTGCATGGCCGAGAAGAAGTTGCGGTTGATGCCTTGCTGTGTGGCATTCTGATAGATGCGCACAGACACACCATCGGGTGCCTTGCGGGCATACTCATCAAGCACCGCCATTGTATCGTCGGTAGAACCATCGTCCTGCACTACTATTTCGCCAGGCAGAACGGTCTGCGAGAATATGGAGTCGAGTTGTTCGCGAAGATGACGCGACGCACCATTATAGGTGCACATCACCACGGAAACTGCCTTGTTCTGTTTCATAATGTGCAAAGTTACAAATTATTATCGATAGTATTCGTTCCACAACAATAAAAACAAGCCAGCTTGTTTTGTATTGTCCACTATTTGCACTAACTTTGCATAATCTCTATATAAGATACTAACTAAATACAAATGATTATGCCTCTAAAACCATACAAGACGGATGTCGCCGTTCTAATTCTGTTCTTCAATCGTCCCGACCATCTGCAAAAGGTGTTCGACGAGGTGCGCAAGGCACAACCTTCCAAACTCTTCCTGTATCAGGACGGACCAAGAGGCGAACGCGATATGGCTGGCATCGAGGCTTGCCGAAACATAGTAAGCGACATAGACTGGGATTGCGAGGTTCACCGTAAGTTTCAGGAGCGCAACTATGGATGCGACCCTTCCGAATACATATCGCAGAAGTGGGCATTCTCTATTGTCGACAAGTGTATCGTGTTAGAGGATGACGACGTGCCGTCGCAGTCGTTCTTCACCTTCTGCAAGGAGATGCTCGACCGCTACGAGCATGACGAGCGCATAGGTATGATTGCCGGATTCAACCCCGAAGAAAAGCTCGATGGATATCCTTCCGACTATCTCTTTACATCGGTTTTCTCTATATGGGGCTGGGCATCATGGCGTCGAGTTATAGACAAATGGGATGCCTCGTACGCTTTCCTTGACGAACCTAATGCAATGAGGCAAGTTGAGGGCATTATGCGACAGCGCCAACTATGCCGCGACACTCTGCGTGCATGCTACGACCATCGCGCTTCGGGCAAGGAATACTACGAAACCATTTTCTGGGCTTCGATGCTTCTCAACTCGGCTCTTGCCATTATGCCTACACGCAACCTTATAAACAATCTCGGTGCTACAGACGGATCGACACACTATACTGGCTCGTTGCAAACAATGCCACGCCGATTGCGCCGTCTGTTCACAATGAAGAGGTTTGAGTTTGATGCTCCTTTGCGCCACCCTCGATATATTATAGAGGATGTTGACTTTAAGGAAAAGGTGTACCGCACATATGCCTACGGACATCCTTGGATCAAGGCGGGACGCTCTATGGAGGAATTGTGGCTAAACTTGAAATACGGCAACTTTGGACATATAGCCCGCTCGGTGGCTAATAGGGTTGCCAAGATTCTGGGCAAGGACAAACACTGGTAAGCAAGGGTGTTTCAAAAGTCTAACAATGCGGGCTAGGCGCTTCTGCCCCATCGGGGCGTACCACTTGCGACTATTGACACACCCTCAAATGATATAAAACTGACAAAACGTTATCTATTCTCAAGAAAAAGTTATAATTTTGCAACTCGATAACTAAAAACAATGAGTAATGATAACATTTCTAATCTCGTTCGCAGCCCTTATATTGGGCTACACAGTATACGGTAGATTTGTGGAGCACGTGTTTGCTCCAGACAACCGTTCCACCCCAGCAATAGCTCAAGCCGATGGCATCGACTATGTGGCGATGCCTTATTGGAAGGTGTTTATGATACAATTTCTGAACATTGCAGGCACTGGACCTATCTTCGGAGCCATTATGGGAGCCAAGTTCGGTCCGTCGGCTTATCTTTGGATTGTGCTTGGTTGCATCTTTGCAGGTGCCACACACGACTATCTTTCGGGTATGCTGTCGATGCGCAATGGCGGAGCCGACCTTCCATCTCTTGTACAGAAATATCTTGGCGGTGCTGCATCCAAGATATTGCTGGTGTTTGCTGTGTTCTTGCTGGTAATGGTAGGCACTGTGTTTGTATATAGTCCGGCTGAGATATTGGGACATATAGGTGGCAGCAAACTGATGTGGGTAGCCATAATCTTTATCTATTACATCATTGCCACTATGTTGCCTATCGACAAAATCATAGGCAAGGTGTATCCAGTCTTTTCTTTCTCGTTGCTCTTTATGGCTGTGGCTCTTATTGCGGTATTGCTTATCAAGATGCCTACCCTACCCGAATTGTGGGATGGACTGGGCAATATGGGCAAGCAAACCGATGCCGCAAGCTTTACCGAGGACATTTTCCCTTGTCTATTTATCACCATAGCCTGTGGTGCCATCAGCGGTTTTCATGCCACACAAAGTCCGCTTATGGCACGTTGTCTGAAATCCGAACGCAAGGGTCGCCCCATATTCTATGGCGCAATGATAACCGAGGGTTTGGTTGCTTTGGTATGGGCTACGGTGTCTATGTGGTTCTTCTACAATGCTCCACAGCCTGGCTACGAGCAGATTGCTGGCGCAACGGCTACCGGATATCATACATCTGCACCTATGGTGGTTAGCCTTGTGTGCAACGATTGGCTCGGTATGGTGGGTGGTGTGCTTGCCCTGCTTGGTGTGGTTGCTGCCCCTATAACAAGTGGCGACACCGCTTTCCGTTCGGCAAGATTGATTATCGCACAAGCAATAAAACTTGGTCAGCGCCAAAAGATGCACCGTATATATATATGTGTGCCACTGTTTGCCGCTTCGCTGGCTATGCTGTTGTGGCAGATGGAAAATCCGGACGGATTCAACACAATATGGAAATACTTTGGATGGGCTAACCAAACATTGTCGGTATTCACGCTGTGGACTATCACTGTGTACCTTGTTCGCGAGAAGAAGCCTTACATTATAACCCTCATACCGGCACTGTTTATGACTGATGTGTGCACCACATTCCTTATGGTCAGCAGTTCGGCATTCGGTCTGCCTAACGCTGTGGGCTATCCAATAGGCGCAATAGTCGGAATTGTGGCTGCCGTTTGGTTCTTTGCATGGAAGAAAAGCTATGCCAAGGGTTAAGAACGAACATTTAGGGGTTCATATTTTTCCCTCTTCGGCATAGCTATAATACTTGCCGTCGGTCACAATAACATGGTCTACCATATATATGCGCATTACCTCTGAGGCTTGCTTTAGCTTAAGTGTCAGACGGTCGTCGTCGCCACTTGGACGCGCATTGCCCGACGGATGATTGTGTACAAGTGTCAATACGGTGGCATTGTTGAGCAATGCTTCGCGCAGTATGATGCGCACATCAACGGCTGTTTCCGACAATCCGCCATGCGACAGGCGCACTGCCTTGATTAGACGGAAACGCTGGTTCATAAGCAATACCCATGCCTCCTCGGTATCAAGGTCCTGCATCTTGGGATGCATATAATTGTATACAGCCTGAGCCGACCCCATGTCGGGTCGCTCGGCAGCATTAGTAGCTTGTCGCCGCTTGCCCAACTCGCAAGCGGCGATTATTGTTATTGCCTTTGCCTCGCCAATGCCTTTGTATTGCATAAGCTCGTAAAGTGACATCTTGCCTAATGTGTTGAGGTTGTTGTCGCAGTCTTTAAGTATGCGTTGCATCAGTGCCACGGCACTCTCCTTTGTCGAGCCCGAACCTATGAGTATGCCGAGCAGTTCCGAATCGCTCAAGGCTGCTGCGCCATGCGCCATAAGCTTCTCGCGCGGACGGTCTTCCTCTGCCCAGTTGGTTATGGCAAAACCATCGGATTTGGATTTTGGGGTATTTTGTTCCATAACATCTACTTATAGAATGTCTTTTCAAAAGCCGAGAATTCCGACTTGCCACACACGCAGCGTTTCCACCACGACTCGATAAAGCCGAAACCATAACCCATAAGCTGGATATATGCCGACGCTATGCTCAAGACACCTATCTTGACACTGTGGTTCTCGCGTGACGAATCGAAGAATATCAGCACACAGTATAGCACGAGCGGCACGAGTGGCAGCCACGCCAACGACGGTGCCAAGGCCAACAGCACAATACATAGCAGCAGCAGCGACAGCACGCCCACTGTGAACACCATAGGCAATAGATGCACAAGCTTAAGCGATTCTGGATACTTCTTGTAGAGATTGATGCGCGCTATACCAGAATTGTATACTTGGCGGAAAAACTTGCGGAAGTCGGTGCGGCGCTTATGCCATACCCATGCTTCGGGGAAGAGACGGCATCTACAACCTGCCTTGAATATACGTATGGAGAAGTCGATGTCCTCGCCAAAGCGCATCTTCGAGAAGCCCTCCAAACGTGCATAGACATCACGGCGCACTCCCATATTGAACGAGCGCGGATAAAACTTGTCGAGCTTCTTCTTGCCGCCACGTATGCCACCGGTTGTGAAGAACGACGTCATCGAATAGGATATGGCTTTCTGCGTGTCGGTGAATGACGGATGAGCGCAGTCGGGACCGCCAAAGGCATCTGCTGGATTGGCTTCAAGTTCATCGTTAACTGCCTTTAGATAACCTTCGGGCACAACAACATCCGAATCGAGAATAAGCACATACTCGCCCTTAGCACGCTCCACACCGTAGTTGCGGCTCTGTCCTGGTCCGCTGTTGGGCTTATCATAGTAGTGTAGGTCTAAGCTATCGGCATACTTGGCACACACATCGCTACAAGTTACAGCCGAACCATCCTCAACAACAATCACCTCAAAATCTTTTACTGATTGACGTGTAAGGCTGTCGAGAAGTTCGTCTACCTCATCGGGACGATTGTATACTGGGATTATAAAACTATACCTCATAGGAAAGTGAAAAGTGAAAAGTGAAGAGTGAAAAATTAAGAGGGAAAAGTGAGAAGTGAGAAGTGAAAAGTGAAAAGTGAAGAGTGAAAAATTAAGAGTGAAGAGTGAAAAGTTGGAAACGAAGAGTGAAAAGTGAAGAGTGAAGAACGAAGAGTGAAGAGTTGGAAACGAAAAAGAGTAAAAAAGCAGAAAGCACCATTCTTGGGTATACGTCAACCGTTATCCCCAATGCTTTTTACTTTTTTACTCTTTTACTTTTTTACCTTTAAAAGGCTTTTTTACCTTTAACAGGCTTTTTACTTTTTTACTCTTTTACTTTTTTACTTTTAAAAGCCATTACTCCTTAACGCGCTGCAAGTAGCTGCCGTCGCGAGTGTCAACCTGTACGAGGTCGCCTTCGTTAACGAAGAGAGGCACACGAATCTCAACGCCAGTCTCGAGAGTAGCAGGCTTGAGAGAGTTTGTAGCAGTATCGCCCTTGATGCCTGGCTCAGAGTGTGTGATGCGGAGGTTGGTCTTAACCGGCATCTCACCGAAGAGCACAGTCTCTGTAGAAGCGTCAGAAACAACTTCGATGATGTCGCTCTCCTTCATAAAGTCAACACCAGTGATGAGGTTGCCTGCGATTGGAATCTGGTCGTATGTCTCCTGGTTCATGAAGATATAGTCATCGCCCTCCTTATAGAGGTACTGATAAGGACGACGCTCTACGCGTACATCCTCGAGCTTCTCGCTGATATCGAAGCGACGCTCCAAAACGCGGCCATCAACAACGTTCTTCAACTTAACACGCATAAATGTGTTACCCTTACCTGGCTTTACGTGAAGGAAGTCGATGACGAAGAACAGCTTGCCATCCATACGGATGCAAGTTCCCATCTTGATGTCTTGTGAATTAATCATTGCTTTTTATTGTTTTTATATGTATAATTTCAGAATATCGGTGCAAAGGTACTGAAAATCACGGATAAAAACGTATGCTAACTCATTTTTTTGCGATATGCTTTACTTTTTTAGCTCATCGAATAATAGAAGTGATACAAACTGCAATTTACACATTCTTATAATCCAACAGAGCGCGTCTAAGATCAGCATCTTGCGCCAACCCTAATTTCTTGCGGATGTTGCCCCTCACCGTGCTTACATTTGACGCACTCTTACCCAAGACTTTTGAAATATCATTAATGGCAAGCCCTTGCTCCACAAGTCGGCACACATCAAGCTCGGTAGGCGTAAGCATAGGGAAACGTTCGTGCATGTCTTTGCGTTGGCAAGCCTGCATGTGTTCTATTTGGTTTGCCACTTTTATGATGTTGTGCAACGTCTTTTTGTCGAGTTGCGCCATCAGTTCCTTATTATAAACGGCGGCAGTATCTTGGGCTTTTGCAAGTTTTAGGAGAGCCAACAGCTCGTTCTTTCTCATGTTGAACACATTCAACACTTGGTCTATGGTGTTGGCATAATCGTTGAGCTCCATTTGTTGCTCACGTAACAGCTTATTAGCCACGAAACCAAAAACGGTGGTTGCAACACTCGTAAAACCAAATATAACAAGCAGCTGACTATACATCGAATTGTCGGTGAGATAGTGGCAGAGGAACATTGATATTATATTAATGCACGTGCAGACAAGCGAAATGCGGGGCAAGATAGAAATGCTGGCTATAAGCACAAGGATGTAGCAAACAGTTATGTTGACCGTAGTGAGCATGGGGTCGTGCAGCCCCATAGAAGCTAAGAGCAATAGTCGCACATTTTGTATAATTATAAGGGATAAGAGGAAAGCGCTCATTATATACTTCAGCTTTTTTGGTCCTTTTACTATATATACAATGAGTGCCAATGCCGACACCAAGACGTAAAATGCCGAGCACGCCAAGGCAGGCTTATTTGTCAAGCCGTAGGAACCAAAGAGATGAAGACCAAAGAGCAGTATGGAGATTGGCGCAAAGGTTAGAAAGATGAGCTGTCGGAAGTAATCACGGCGCCCCACCCTTGTGCGATCAAAATATGTGTGTAGGCGATTATTCATATTTCTAAGTTTAGTATTTTTACCCTACAAAGGTAGTGTTTTTTTATTGATTTTGCGTCTTTTGCGTCTCTTTTTTACGTTTTTGCGTCATTTTGCGTCTGCCTAAAATTGAGGAAATATCATCATTATTGGTAAATTTGCGGATGGATTGATGTGCCCCTCACGTCTTTAACTCCTGATTTTATCAATAATAAATATTTGAAAATGAAAGATTTTACTTTTAAAAAAACGTGATGCATGGACTTGCTATCAAGTTGATGCTCCTTATGGTGTTCCTACTGGGCATAGGTACAAGTAACGCTTTGGCAGAAAAGACACCATACGCGGTGTTTGATGATGCGACAAAAACGCTCACATTCAAGTATGAAGAAAAGGAAACACTCGGGACAAAAGAATATGAGTTGAATCGGGGGACGAATTTCCCCGCCTGGTGTGATTTACATAAATCAGAAATAACTAAGGCTGTATTTGCCCCTTCTTTTGCAGAAGCTCGACCTACCACTTGCGCATATTGGTTCGGTTCTTGTAAAAAACTGAAAAACATTGAAGGCATCGAGTTTTTGAACACAGAGAAAGTTAAAAACATGGGGGGCATGTTCTACGAATGTATATGCCTTGAAAATCTTGACCTGTCAAAATTCGACACGAAGAATGTGACAAATATGAGAAATATGTTTTATAATTGCCAAAAACTCAAAACCCTCGACTTGTCAAGCTTCGAGACTGATATGGTGACGAACATGGAATCCATGTTCTATAATTGTATATTACTCAACACCCTTAAACTCACAAATAAGTTCAACACACAGAAGGTAGAGGATATGTGCTCCATGTTCAATAGCTGCAAAGAACTTAAAACAATAAATTTGTCAGGCTTCGACACGCAGAACGTGGAGAATATGAGCTACATGTTCAATTTTTGCAAAAGTTTGGAATCTCTCGACTTGTCAAACTTCAACACGCAGAAAGTAACGCTTATGGATAACATGTTCAATCAATGCTTACAACTAACCTCACTCGACTTGTCAAACTTCGATACACCGAAAGTGACGGATATGAGCAACATGTTCTTTTATTGTACAGGATTAAAGACCATTGATATCAGCAACTTCAATACGCAAGCTGTAAAAGACATGAAATCTATGTTCAGATACTGCACTAACCTCGCAACTATTTATGTTGGTGAGAATTTTGTAACGACCAATGCAAGATCTAGTGATAATATGTTCGATAATTGTCAATTGCTCAAGGGTGCTCTTCCAGAGTATAACGCAAATAAGACAAACCACAAATTCGCCAACTACAAGACTGGCTATTTCAGCAAGCTGGTAGGCAAGAATGGTAACGACAAGATAGGAGCAGCGGGAGAAACTCTTACTGCCGAAAGTCTCGCTCTTGACGACAACAAGGACTTCGTGGCTTACGAGCCATTCGCAGCCAAGGCAACATCTTATAACCGCACTATTAATACTGGTAAGACTGGCACTGCCTGGGCTACGCTCTGCCTGCCTTTCGAAGTATCTCTCGACAATCAGAACTTCCGTGCCTTCAACCTCCTTTCAGCCAACGAGACTACAAACACGATAGAACTCGAAGAGCTTAAGACAAGCATCGCTGCTGGCACTCCTGTTATCATCAAGATGAAGGATGGAGAAACACAGCTCAAATTCTCTGTAGCCAACAAGGCGATTGCAAAAGATGTTCAGACCTCAGAAACTGCTGATGGTGGCTATCAGCTCCAGGGTCTCTACACTCAAAAGGAGTTCGACAAGACTGCTGACAACAACTGCTACATCGTGAAGGGCGACAAGCTGATGAACCCTGCCAAGCTGTTGGTGAATACAAGCACAACACAGGTTGGTAGCAAGCCTTTCCGTGCTTACATGGTAGACAACTCTACTACTCCTGCCGCTGGTGCCAAGATGTTCAGCATCGGCTTCGACGATAGCACAACAGCCATCGACAACCTCAACACCATTGCAGACGATAAGGCAGAATACTACGACCTGCAGGGCAAGCGCCTTAACGAGCCTCAAAAGGGCATCAACATCGTGAAGCGTAATGGCAAAACAATGAAAGTTATAATCAAATAAACATTGAACGATATGGAAAAGAAAGAATATATAAAGCCTGAAATGAATGTCTACCAAATGGAGACACAAGCTATACTCGCAGGCTCTAATATCAAGATAGCTACAGAAGATGATTACGACGAAGAATCGGTTAATGACTATCGCGATCCAAATGGCAGCATTTGGGCTGATTAAAAGAAGCCTCACCTTCAATAATGATACCTCATGGCATGAGTGCCATGAGGTATTATTATTGAATACAGATTCTGCTGATTTTACTGATTTTCGTTTTGTTATACTTCCTTCCAATCCACCAATCCCTTTCCCTTATCGTCCAGTTCTATGGCAAGGGCAACGACTTTTCGTCTGTCGGCCTTGAACGGCTCGGCATATTGCTTGGCTCTTATTTGTTCGGTTGCAGCATCAATACCGCCATTGTTGCTTAGCTTCAGTTCAAGGACATAGATGATATTGGTTGCTTCCACCACCATGTCTATTCTGCCAGTAGCAATCATCTTCTCTACTTCCACACGGCAACCGATAGCATTGAATATTGTGCTCATAATAAGGCGGTAGCGTTCTTCCATATCCATACTGGCAAGTTTCTTGTTGCTGTAAGGCACATCTGCTATAAGAGCTTTCAGGCATTTCATGGCCTGAGGAAGATTGCCAAGTTGAAGTGCAAGAAACAGACCTGACTGAGTAGATTGGATACCACCCGCACTTCGCAAGGTAAGTGCTGGTAAAACCGTTTCGTAAAGCGCTTGTCTTACTTCATTATTAGGGAATCCCAAGATGTAAACTCCCATTTGGTAACCCTTTATCGTAAGATAACCCGACTGATAGAGAAACAATTCAGCTCCTCCGCCAGTCACATCCGAAGTTTCAATGATGGTGCTTAACAAGGCACTATGATCAAAATCTGCCAAACGAACCTCCATATCATTCACAAACTTAGGCAACAAAGATGTTGCACCCGATGAAGCCCAATAGTTCCTCAGCTTGGAATCAGCGAGGGCATTGATAAGACTGAACGGATTGAAAATATCCACCATATTCTCATGACTAAAATGATAGCCATCATAGTAGGCTGTCAATTGTGCTACAGCCTCGTCGAAAGTCCATCCATTTCTTGATGCCAATTTGCTTATTTCGGGTTTGAAATCACGTAAAACCTCCTCCTTAGTAATACCACAGATGGCAGCGTACTCTGGCTCAAAACTGATATTGCTCAGATTATTTAGCACAGAGAAAAGTGAGATTTGCGTAAACTTGGTAATACCAGTGATGAAGACAAACTTCTCGTATTTATCGTCGGCTTTCAATATGGCAAACACTTCTCTATAGATAGAGGTGCATGCTTCGTGGTGCGGAGTCTTCCATGAATGTTGCAAAGGGGAGTCGTATTCGTCTATTAGAATAGCCACTTGTTGTCCTGTCTGCTCATACGAACCAACGATTATGGCATTGAAGCGGTCGGCAAGACTATCTGTAGGATTAGGAACCAATGAATATTCTTTTTCGTATTGTCTGAAAATATTATTGAGATAAGAACGCAAAGTATCAGGTTCAGCACCCGCACGACTCATATCGAGCCTTATGACAGGTCGCTTCACCCATTCCTTCTCCATCTGCATTATTTTCAATCCCTCGAATAGTTCCTTCTTTCCCGTGAAATAGGCTTCGAGTGTATCGACAAGCACCGACTTACCAAAGCGACGTGGGCGGCTTAGGTAATTATACTTTTTCCCCTTCTGGGCAAGTTGCCAGATGATATCAGTCTTGTCAACATAAAGGTATCCTTCCTTTCTGATTTCCTCAAAAGACTGGATGCCTACGGGCAATCTTCTATTGTTTGTCTCTACCATAATACATTATCTTTATAGAAGATAGGCTGCATCTCAGCAATCGGAGCAAGCTCCATTGCATTCGATTTGCACTATCTTGAGTTTTCAAGTGCTAATTTACGATTATTTCCTCAAACCGCCATGTTTTTATCTGCTTTTCTATTTGTAAATATATGCGAAACTTACGCTATTTATAAGCACTAACAAGCCTTAACAACAAAAAAAACGTAAAAATAGAAGTAAAAAGAGGGTAAGTCTTTGTTTTTTAAAAAATTATGAGTAATTTTGCAACCCAAAAGCGTGAATAATAACAAATAAATAAAAATAAGACAATGAAAAGAACATTTCAGCCGCACAATCGTCGCCGCGTAAACAAGCATGGTTTCCGTGAGCGTATGGCTACAAAGAATGGTCGTCGCGTATTGGCTTCTCGCCGCGCTCATGGCCGCAAGAAGTTGACAGTATCTGACGAGCACCACGGAAAGTAATCGTTTCTGTACATACAGAACGGTTTGTCGTGCCGCTCATCTATCAGATGACGACAAAAAGCAGCAACATTCCAACTCAGGTTGGATGTTGCTGCTTTTTTTATTTTAAATAAACTCGTTGCCTTTCTTTAGTTGAATCTCGTTGATAAGGCGCCGGATATTCGACGATGAGTCTTCCTTTTTGCATATCAGCAATACGTTGCCTTCCTCGGCTACGATAAAGCCTTCGAGGCCTGAAAGAACGGCAAGTCGGCCCTTTGGCAACTTAATAACGTTGTCGCGTGCATTGTCGAGCACAACGTCTGTATCTACCACTACGTTATCACCATCGCCCTTCTGTCGGGCTTCGTATATGCTGTGCCATGTACCAAGGTCGGCCCATCCAAAGTCGCAACACATTACGCATACGTCAGGCGACTTCTCCAATATGCCGTAATCGATAGACAAATTGGGATAGGAAGGGAAGTTCTCGTGTATGTATCGGTTCTCCTCCTCAAAATTATAACCATTCGGACAGCAATCATTGTCGAAGTTGCGCAATACTGGCGGCAATAATGCACGGAAAGAGTCGAGCAGATGTCGGGCATTGGCAAGGAACATACCGGTGTTCCAATAGAACTCGCCACTCTCCATAAACATACGGGCAAAGTCGCGCTCGGGTTTCTCCGTGAACGACTTTACATGATATACACCATCCGTTACACGCTCACCCATCTGTATGTAGCCATAGCCTGGCTCAGGACGTGTAGGCTTTACGCCCATAGTGAGCATATGTTGCTTGTTGCTTACAAACTGGAAGCCACGCTCTACGGCATCAGCAAACTTCTGCTCGCCTACTACCGTTTGGTCGGAAGGCACTACGATGATATTGGCATCGGGGTTGATATTCACAATACGATGGGTACACCATGCCACGCTGGGCGCGGTATTGCGGTGGATAGGTTCGGCAAGCAATTGTATGGCGCTGAGCTCGGGCAACTGCTCGCGCACAATGTCGGCATACAACTCATTGGTGTTGACATATATATTCTCGGGTGGAAGAATTTTTGCAAACCTGTCATAGGTTTGCTGCAGCTGTGTGCGCCCGGTGCCGAAGAAGTCGACAAACTGTTTCGGACGTTCCTCACGGCTGCAAGGCCATAGACGGCGGCCTTTGCCACCGGCAAGGATGACACAGTAGTTGTTTTGGTTTTTCTTCATGTCATTATAGATTTACTGGAATAGATTAAACATGTCGTTTAGACATCTACGAAGTTAGCTATTTCTTGCGAATTTGCCAAGGTATTGGCATTATTTTAAAATGAAATTATCCTAAAAGAACATTTATTAGGATTTTATGCCCAAAAATTTTGCAGAACTGAAAAATTATTGTACCTTTGCACTCGCAAAACGCCAACGCCCAGATGGCGGAATCGGTAGACGCGCTGGTCTCAAACACCAGTGGAGCAATCCATCCCGGTTCGATCCCGGGTCTGGGTACAAAGAAACGACTGACAGCTCATTGAGCTTCAGTCGTTTTTTTTGTTTATAGCCAGTGACTACGCATGTTAATCACCCCATAAGTTATCTTCTTCGTCGAGATATCCGTTATTCTTCACATTTTTACAATCGTCATCTGATGCAATACCTATTGATGATGTTGCTATCGGCATACAAGGCATAGCTATGCAGAATGATATTTGCGGTTTGATATAATTTTTCTTCATTGTGTTCATTGTTCACATTGTTTTATCTTATTATCACTTTTATCGTTTTGCCACCACGTTTTACTATGTTGATACCCTTTTGCAAGTTGCCGACACGACGACCTGACAAATCATAGTATTCGGCATTGTCTGTCGAGATGTCGTGAATGATGTCGATATCGGTAGTTTCAGAATCTATACACAGACTGTAAGCCTTTGCACTGCTTCCTTCCACACTATCGGCAAAAGTCATATAAGCGCGGTAAGGTTTTATACCAACAGTCTTTGCTAAAGAAAGTTCAAGCACTTTGGCTGGATTCATGAGCTTGTCGCCCTTCAAGACAAAGCAATCAGTGTCGGCTGATGTAAATATTTTCTTACAGTATGTACCTATGAGCTTAAGTTCGTGAGACGGACTGTCAGAACTGCTTAGATTGGCAGTGATAGTGCCAGATGCCGACACATTCAGATTGTCGGCATTAATCTTTCTTCTGATTATTACAGGAGTATTGGCCGCAAGAGTTCCAAACAACTTCGTGAGTTCTACCATATCGTCCGACAAACGATTCAAACTATAAGCCGTAAAGTCGGCATTGTGGTCCAAATCTATGTCTATTGGCAGACAAAGGCTTCCCCACTCCGAAGTTAGAGTACGCGAATAAGAAATGTTAGAAGCATTACAGTTCTCTATTATAGACAAGTCCTTGTTATCGTCCAATACAATAGGGGCTTTTATGGTGAGGGGTGAACCTGTTGCCCCAACAATGTCGTTGCCGTTTTTACCTACTATTTTGGTAAAGTATCCCGTCTTGTAGTTGGCATAAGACATATCTGTTTTGCTTTTTTGAAATTCGATTTCTCCCTTGAGCTTATCGCATCCTGTGAAAACATCTGTGCCTTGCTTACCAATTTGAAATTTGTCGCTGACATATATAGTAGTAAGGCTGTAACAGTCTTTAAACACGTTGTTCATAATATTAAGATTGGGAGTATAGAAGTTCGACAGGTCGAGCACCTTAAGTTTATTGCAACGTTCAAACATAGAGGTAATGTTTCGTGTGCCACTTACATCCAAATTTTCTATACCTTCTATCGAAGTTAAGGAATATGCTTTATAGAACCACCATCGGCAAGTCCATGGCGATTGGTCTTTGAAACTCTTGTCGAATACAACCTTGGTGAAAGGCTTACCATTCCATCCTGGAACTTGAGTTCCCGAATTCAATCCATAATCACCACTTTGCTTGTAGTAGCTATAATAGAAGGTAAGCACACGATTTTTCAGACGCACATACGTGTTGCGCCCTTTGTTTTTGTCGGCAAAGTAGCCTGTGGAGCAGTTGGCGTAATTCTTGTCAGTCTTGGAGGCATCATAGTTAATTGCGCCAAGCAATGACTCACAGCCATTAAACATGCCATTGCCTCTTGTGCAAGATGCTGTCGAGAACTTGCTGTCGGCAAATATCCATACTAAACCTTAATTCCGCAACACTTTGATTTAAATTAATTTATAAGTTCCTGAGCAACAAA
>ERZ773165.369-NODE-369-length-37296-cov-22.431003_pt1 | contig 37296 bp, 30 predicted proteins | sample MGYA00581003_ERZ773165 | MGnify/ENA primary metagenome ERZ773165 (study PRJEB29015, sample SAMEA2737817) | human gut metagenome | biome: human gut; feature: human-associated habitat; material: faeces | place: China | collected 2012 ... | reverse complement strand
CCTCACTTTGCGAGCAAAGTGAGCTACAGTGCTTCGCCCCAGAGCTTCGCCAAATGTTCGCGCAGCGCCTCTTGTTGCAGCGCCGCACCGCCATGATATTTGGCCCAAAAACCGCGCAGAGTTTTTCCTGAATTTTGAACACCCTACCGAAAAAAGGGAAACTGATTCTGAAGGCTAACGGACGAAATACCCTCCGTTGCCGCCAATGCCGTCAAGCGATGCACATTTTTTTGGCAACAAACGTAAAAAATAAGGAGTATAGCAATACATATTTAATACTTTTTACTTACCTTTTGTCACTTAAATTTAAACTACAATGCAAAAATTGCACAAGTTATTCTTTAAACATTGCCAAGCAATTAACAACCTAATTTACTAATGATTGACATCGTGCGAAGCGAATCTTATTTGTACACAAAAACATTTTCAAAAATTAGAAACCTTATGGAGATTAAAAGAATTTGCAAAAGAATTTTATTCGTAATTGCATTGTTATGCTGCAATTTAAGTATATTCGCACAGAGAACTTTTAGTTACTCTCAAACATCAAGTTTTTGCCCTCAAACAGGGACAAGCAGTCCCACTATGATGGCTTATGTAGTAACAATTGGTGATGGGTATGTAGAAATAGGTGGAAATAGGTTTAATAGATACCAAAAAAATTTAGATGGCTCTACGACCTATCTTCCAGCTAGAGGAAATACGTCCGTTGGATTCTATCAAGTAAATGCGATTCTTCTTTCTAGTAATTGGCAAGTTTTAGAAGAACGCGTAACATCTTCTGTTGGCGGCATAGGATTAAATATAATTAATACCTTTCAAATGGTTGCGGAAGATGGCGGTCAATACGCTATGGCGCAAAATTCAGCTGCTATAGAATCTCAACGTGGAGGTAGTTATAGTTCACCAAGTAGTAGTAGAAGCGAAACTCGTTCTAGTTGTTCCAAATGTCATGGTACTGGGGTTGACCCTAATTACCTGAAATATTGGGGAGGCAGACAAAGTTGGCTTGGATACTATAACAAAAGTGGTAACAAATGCCCGCATTGCGGTAATTACACAGAACACTATCATAGTAGATGTTCGGATTGTAATGTGCCTTCGTATTAATCTGAATATTTGATATGCACTTCCACACGATGTAATCATTCAAACTTCTATACTACAAGGTATAGAAGTTTTTTTATGGATTACATAATGATAATGTGATTTAACTATAGATTGATTATAAGATTATGTACTGCGGAATTAAGGCTGAATGTAAGCGGATGTGAAACGCTCCGTTGTCGCCAATGCCGTCAAACGATGCACATTTTTTTGCAACAAACGTAAAAAACAGGGGCCTTAGCAATACATATTTAATACTTTTTACTTACCTTTGCAACATCTGCTTGACTTATATAAAAATACATATTAAAATAATCATCATGGCGGGCAATACTCATCAAACAATTGCCCACCGACTCTAAAAACTCAATCATCATGGAAAATCAGCAAGCCCCCCAGCAGCAAGTATTCATCCAGCAGGCCCCTGCCCCTAAGTCAAATGGTATTGGCACCGCCGGTTTCGTTCTCGCCCTCATCGGCCTCATCCTCTGCTGGATTCCAATCCTCGACTGGATTCTCTGGTTGCTCGGCGTCATCTTCTCCTTTATCGGTGTGTTTAGAGCACCTCGCGGTTTGGCCATCGCTGGTCTCGTCATCTCCTTCATCGGCATCATCATCCTCATCGCCTTCATCGGAGCCATTGCAGCGATGCTCTAAGCACGGTTGGAACACCGCTCATCACGATTTCAACAGATTTTCCGTAGGGATGTTCTCTCATGCCCTACAAGCACAATAAAACAAGCGAAGATGCCTGGGAAACGAAAACTCAAATCGTTTCCCAGGCATCTTCGCTGTTGTTACTTTTGCTGTATTGAACACCCACTTAGAAGGCTACACCTCTTCCATGCGTTTTAGCGTGTAGCCGTCAAACTGCATAATGATTTTATGAAGCGTGGTGCCTTGACGCAACGCTTCCACGCGTGGAGCTTCGGCATACCGGTTGATTTGCTCAACAGCTTCTTCCCATTGTTTTCGGGCCGCAGCATCCGAAGCGCCTTTCGGCAGCATCTTGAGTTCGAGAATATAGCTGTGCTTCGTCTTGTAGTGCGTGAGGTCTGGAAGAAGGAAGAAATCGCAATAGCCATGATTGAGTTCCAACTCAGGTGCCGTGTAATAATAATTCGTTAGGTTGAGATAGGCCATGAAGAAACCCTGCAAATTGCGCTCTGCCTCAATGCCGTCGCGAACTGACGAGACTTTGGCATAGGCATCAGCCATGAATTGCAGACAGGGATGCCACACTCCTTCATAGGCCATTTCATAGAAGCCCTTACCCAAATCCAGCGTGTTTACCGGACTGACGGCTTGATATTCCTCTAAAAGATAGCCATAATACTGCCGCCGGACATTATTGTTGGGAATGCCCAAAACAACATATTCTCCACGCGTGTCCTTGAAGGTCAACATGCCATAATAAAACAAAAGGCTCGGGAAAATATCTGGGTCGGGAATCTGAAAGGCGGAGAAACTCTCATAGAGCGGCGTGACAATCTGCCCCTTTTCGGCAATTTCACGAATCATGCCCTTGCGGTCGCCATCCAGTTTGTCAAACTGCAAGAGCTGTTTCATCTTGCCGTAGTCGGTCATGGTATTGGGGTCTATCATTTGCTTTGGTGCTTGCCCCGTACTCATGACGTTACGCAGGAAGTAGAGCACCATGTCGCTATTGAAGACGCGGTTTTTGTTTTTCAACGAGCCTTCAGCAAAACAATAGTTGTCGTACCAAGGCTTCATCTCGTTGATCATGGACTCCACGTCGCAACCAGCAGGCATTTTGCCGATTTCCTTGTAATAATTGAACATGACGCGAACATCCTCCGTGCTGAATCCCAACATCTCGTTGTATTCTGCCTTCACAGAGATGTTCCAACCAATATTAAAACCGCTCGTCACATCGTTGAGCGTGACAGGACTCACGCCCGTCACAAAGATGCGCTGAAACATCCCCTTAAACTTCTTGAAAAAATCACGATAGAACCCGTCTGCGTGCGTAATGGCATGGTAAACGGCTTCGCCTTTTTCATTGAGAATGGTATTCGTAAAGTTGTCGTATTCATCTATGATAAGGTAAAGCGGCAAGCCTATGGCCTTAGCTTTTTTGTCGAGCATGGCCAATTTCGCACCGGCGCTTTTGCTTTCGTAAAAGTCGCGACGCATGTTTTCGGGATAGGCATCCCCGTAGGAATCCATAAAGTCGTTCAAACAGATGCAACAATATTCATTGAATCTTTCTTCAACGACATCAATGCTTCCACCCACCTGCGAGAAATCAAGATAGAGGACCTGAAAAACACCTTGCAGCGGAGTGGGATGCTTGCCAATCCAGAGATTTCCGAAAAGGGTTTGGAAATCTTTTTTCTTTGAGCTGTCGTAATAAGCACGAAGCATATTGATGAAGAGGCTCTTCCCAAAGCGGCGCGGACGGGTGAAGAAGAGAAAGCGGGCCTCTTCTTCCAACTGAGGGATATACATGGTTTTGTCCACATAATAGAGATTCTGCGTCACAACCGTTATGAAATCCGACACCCCGTAGGGCACTTGTTTGTATGCTTGCCTCATCATGATGTTCTATATTAATTGTCTGTCGCGAAGATACCAAATTATTTTCAAATCAGCATCACCCCATCGAAAAGCAAATGCAAGAAGGCAAGCGCACATTTAGTAATGGCACGAGTACTTATTCTTCTGTCATGGCGCGGCAGACGCGGTCTTGGAAGTTGCGGCCGGTGGAAGTGTGGCGGATGCCTTGGTTGATGATGGCAAAGCAGAAGGTGTGGCCGTTGGGAGCCGTCAGATAGCCCGCCAGCGAACTGACGCCTTCGACGGTGCCGGTCTTGGCTCGCACGTTGCCGCGAACCGCACCAGAAGTCATGCGGCGCTGGAGGGTGCCGTCTTCGCCAGCAATGGGGAGCGAGGGAAGGAGGTGGCGGTAGATTCTCTCATCACGATAGGCATAGCGAAGAGCCGTCACGAGGAGTTGCGGCGTGAGATAGTTGTAGAGCGAGAGCCCACTGCCGTCGGCCACTTGGTAGGTGTTGCTGCTAATGCCGATGTGACCAAGAAACTGCGAGACAAGGCGGCTGCCACGTTTGTGGTTGGCGTATGGGTGGCCACTCTGTGCCGCCATCTGATAGAAGAGGGATTCGGCAAAAAGATTGTCGCTCTTCTTCATCATGGGCAGGAGAATTTGGTCGATGGTGTGCATGCGCTGTGCCAACGAGACGGCACGGCGCGGTGTCTCTGCGTAGCGTATCTCCGAAGCATCACAGAGGCTGTCTTGGCGCAAGGCCGCAAGAAAATGCTTTTCGAGACCTGCACGGCGCTCATAAAGAAGCGGGGTGAGGGGCGTGGTGTCGTCGTCCCAACACCAACCCCAGCCCATAGCGGCGGTGTCCTTCAAACTGCGGTCGAAATAGACATGACCAGCGATGTGGCGGATGCCGTTGCTGTGTAAGGCATCAACGAGCTGAAGAAGGTCGCTGCGATCGAAAAGCGGGTCGAAACCGCCGCGAAGATAGACGTCGCCGTGGAGAACGCTGTCGATGATTTCGCCGTCGATGCTTAGGGTGGTGGCGTAGCGATAGTCGGTGCCGAGATGATAGAGGGCACTGATGGCGGTGACGAGTTTCTCACACGAGGCGGGGCGCAGCTGCTGGTGCTCGCCGTGGGCAAAGATGGGGGCATCGGCCGTGAGGTCGTAAACATAGATGCCCACCTGCGTGCGGTCGAAGATGGTGTTTTCCATCAACGCCTGCAAACGCTTGACGATGGCAGCCGTGGTGGAGTCGTTGGGGATGGAGGAAAGGGTTGGCGTGATGGCGCTCTGGTCTGACGAGAGCATGTCGGGGAGCGTGTCGGGGGCAATGGTGTCACGCGCGACGAAGGACACGCCTGCCGGCATTGACGACGGACCGGCAAGGGCATTGGGCGTGGCTACAGCGGCTTCCGTTGGCAAGAAGGGCCCTGCTGAGGCAATAGCCAACAACGCAGCAGCAAAAAGTTTCTTGTATGGTTTCATGCAATGTGCAATATTTTTTGTCGGGCTGAAGGTGGCGAGAAGGGAAGTTGGTAGTAATACATTTCCAACTATCTACTTTATCATACGGAAGGTCTGCGCCATCCTTCCACAAGCATTATTCAAAAGAGAATCCGCGATGCCGCATAAAGAAAATTAGGAATTGGTGAGCGAAGAACTTCGCGCCTCAATTCCTAATTCCAAAAGGGATATTTGCGTAAAATTATTTGCGCTGTGCAGGTGCTGCAGCAGGAGCAGCAGCGGCGGCAGGAGCAGCGGTCAAAGCGGCGGCAGAGATGCCGAGTTTGGCAGCGATGCGCTTGGTCACGTCTTCGCTCAAAGCTTCGTTGATGACGATACCAGCCTGCTGAGAAGCGTTCTTGTCAACGATGTAAACGAAGTTGCCTTCCTTGGCAATGGCGTTGACAGCGTCCATCACTTTCTGCGTGATCGGCTGGAACTTCTTCTGGCGTGCTTCGTCGAAAGCCTGCTCGTTGTCCTGGGCAGCCTGCTGGTAGCGCTGCTGGAGGTCCTGAATTTCCTGTGCGCGACGGTTGCGGATGTTCTCAGGGGTCTTGTCGGTCACTTCGCTCTGGAACTTTTCAATCTTCGTGTTGATTTCCTTCTCCATGTTCTGGAGCTCTTCACGATATTGCTTGCCGATGGCTTCCATTTCGGTCTGTGCCTTCTTAAATTCTGGCATTGACTGCATGATGGTGGCGTAGTCGAAATGAGCGAACTTTTGAGCGGCGAGGCTCAGCGGTGCTACGAAAAGCACCATGATAAGGATTTTCTTAAACATTGCTTGTATGATTTTTTATTGTTTTCTTGTGTATATCTGTCGGCCGCGGCCTGATACCAGAGGCTTATTGCGGCGGCGCATTCCGTCTCTTTCAAAGTAAACAGGAAAGCGAACGGCTGCAAAGATAGTGCAAACCGAATACAATCAAGTTTACTTGAATTGTTGAGGTGCAGCCTATCTTATGCAAAGATAATGCAAACCGAGAGCAGAATATCAAGCTTGCTTGAATATTATGCCGAGGTGCAGCCTATCTTATGCAAAGTTAAGCAAATTAATTGGAATAGCCCAACTTAGTCAACACTTCGTTGCTGATATCAATGGCTGGGGAGGCAAAGATGATGCCTGCCGTCTCCGAAGCGCGGTCGAGGATGAGTTGGAATCCCTTGCTCTGTGCGATGCCCTTGATGGCATTGTAGATTTCGTCTTGGATGGGTTCCACGAGTGCCACACGCTTCTTATAGAGTTCACCCTGCGGTCCGAAATATTTCTTCTTCAGTTCCGAGGCTTCCTTCTCCTTATTGACGATGGCCTGCTCGCGTTCCTTTTTCTGGGCTTCGCTGAGGAACATCACCTCGTTTTGATAATTCTTGTAAAGCGTCTTGGCCTGGTTGTCGATGGCTTCGACTTCGCTCTGCCATTTCTTCGACACCTGGTTCAACTGTTCGTTGGCGCGTTCGTAAGCTGGTATGTTGCTCATGATGTAACTCATATCCACGAGCGCGAACTTCTGTGCGGAGGCGCTTAGGCAGAGGCCAACAAACGCCACAAGCAGGAATAATTTTCTTTTCATGACTTTTAATGCTTTTGAAACTGACGCCAAAAACAAGGCTGGATGGCTGCTGGCCTGAGGCTCTTTTGCGCGGAACAGACATCCGATTGTTTTTGGAAGTCGCTATTAAAATTCTTGTCCAATGATAAAGTGGAACTGCGAACCGCCGGCCTTGACGCCGTTGATATTCTTCTGGAAACCGTAGGCCCAGTCAATACCCATCAAACCGACCATCGGGAGCAAGATGCGCACACCGAAACCAGCCGAACGCTTCATGTCGAAGGGATTGAACTTATTGACATTGGCCCAGGCGTTACCGCCTTCAACGAAGGCCAAAGCATACATGCTGGTGGAGGCTTCGAGCATAAGCGGATAACGGAGTTCAAGCGTCATTCTGCTGTAGGCGTAGGCGTTCAAACTGTTGTTTCCGGCCAAAGAACCATTGTCGTAACCGCGCAAACCGATGGTCTCGGTGGCATATCCGCTGGAATAGCCCGACATACCGTCACCACCCACATAGTAGGTTTCAAACGGCGACTTGTTGTAACGGTTGTAAGCGCCGAGGATGCCAAATTCAGCACGCGTCATGAGCACTGGCGTCTTGACGGCGTTGCTCAGGGCCGTGTAGGTGCGGAACTTCATCTTCCACTTGTGGTATTCAATCCAACGATATTTCTCCTGCGCCTCGCGCTGGTATGACGAAGAATTGTATGTCGTGGCAAGATGCTTGTAATCTTTTCCGTTCCAAAGCGAATAAGGCGGTGTGAGCGTCACAGAGGCCGAGAAGTCGGAACCTGTTCTTGGATAGAACGGGTCGTTGCTCGACGAACGGCTCAGGGTGAAGGAGATATTGAAGTTGTTACAGTTACCATCTGAAATCAGGAAGTAATCCCACGATTTCAGCATATAGCGCGTGTACGACAGTTCCGCCATGAAGGTGAAATAGTCGTCGGGCCAACGAAGACGTTTTCCGAGACCCATTGAAACACCAATCAACTTCACGTATTTGTCGGGGTCGTAATAGTTGCTATAGTTATAGTAGTTGCTATTCGTGCCGTAGCCGTAAATCGTGTTGTAGAGGTTGTTGTAGTTGCTGTAGTAGTGAGAGTTCACGTCGCTCTGCTTAGAATAATAGAGCGAGAAAGAGAACTGCGTCGGGCGCTTGCCGCCAAACCAAGGATCGAGGAACGAGAGCGAATAACTCTGGAAATACGTACCGTTGCTTTGGCCGCTCAACGACAAGGTCTGTCCGTCACCCTGCGGGATGAAGCCAGCGCGTTTCTTGCTACCGTTGAAGAGGTTGCGCATGGAGAAATTGGTAAACTTCAAGCCGAGTCGTCCAACGATACCCGTCTGTCCCCAACCAGCCGAAAGTTCCACCTGGTCGCCGCCCTTCGTCTGCAAAGGATAGGTGATGTCCACCGTTCCGCTGACAGGATCGGGCTTGATGCCCTTGCCGATGCCAGCCTGCAAGGCTTCGGGGTCGAACTGGTTCATATTGGCCAACTCCATCACCGTACGCTTGATAGACTCCATAGAGAAAAGGTCGCCCGGCTTGGTGCGAAGCTCGCGGCGGATGACATTTTCATACACGCGCTCATTTCCAGAAATGCGAACGTGGTTGAGCGTGGCTTGGTTGTTCTCAGTGATGCGCATTTCGAGGTCGATGGAGTCGCCGTCGATGTTCACTTCAACAGGGTCGAGGTTGTAGAACACATATCCGTTGTTGTAATACATGTTTCCGATGCAATCGTCGTCCTCGTGCAAACGCTTGTTGAGAAGCGTTTGGTCGTAGACATCGCCTTTCTTCATTCTGAGCACGTGGGCCAGAACGGCAGAGTCATAGACCTTGTTGCCCACCCAGTCAACATTTCTCAGGTAGTATTTCTGTCCCTGATAAACATCGAGATAGATGTCGACGTGGGCATCGTCAACGGTCGCCACACTGTCGCTCTTGATGAGGGCATCGCGGTAGCCCCAAGAGTTCATCTTGCTGATGACATGGTCTTTGTCTTCGGTATATTTCTCCGGCACGAACTTCTTCGATCTGAAGATATTGACTAAACTCTTCTCGTGCGTTTTCTTCATGGCACGCTTGAGTTTCTTCGCCTCCTTCTCCGTCACGCCAGCGATGTAGATGCGGTGTACCTTGATCTTCTCATTCTTATCGATATTGATGTCAAGGAGCACACGGTTTTCAGCCGTAACGTCATTGCGCTGGTCGATGGAGACCTGCGCGTTTTTGAAGCCCTTCTCTTCGAAGTAGCGTTTGATATGAATCTTGGCACGGTCGATGATGTCGGGGTTGATGTAGCTACCCACCTGAAGTCCGAGACGCTTTTCGATTTCCTCACGCTCCGACTTCTTCACGCCGCCATAATTGATGCTCGACACCTGCGGCAGTCCTTGCAGATAGATGTGCAGATAAATCTTGCTGCCCACAATACTATCGGCTTCTATACGAACGTTCGAGAAGCTCTTTTGCTTCATGTATCGGCGTATGGCTTCGCTGATGTCCTCGCCAGGCACGTCGTACATCTGTCCCACGGTGAGTCCGGAGATGCTCGTCAGGACATCTTCATCGTAATTCTTGTCTCCTTCAACCACAAGTCCGCCCAAAATATAACGGGCATGGTCTTGCGTGTATGAAATTTCGGGTTTGACATGCACTGGCGTTTGCGCACGTCCTTGAACGGCGGCAATTGCCAATGCGGAGAGAAAGAACAATCTGTTGAGATATTTCATTGTGTATGTTTGTTACTGTTGGAGAGATGTAGGAGAGAAAGCCCCATGAGCCTCAGCGACGAGCGCACACGCCGACGTCAGGACATCACCAGTCCCTCTGCCATTCGGGTTCGTCGTTGCAGGCCACCCCAGCGGTCTCCTCCTTTTTCAACGCGTCATTGCTGCACTTGTTCGCTTGTTTTGCCGTAGCGGCGCTCCCTGTTGCAGTAAGTGTCGATGGCTTTCATGAAATCAGCCTCATGGAAGTCGGGCCAAAACGTATCGCAGAAATACAGTTCGGAGTAGGCACACTGCCAAAGCAGATAATTGCTCAGACGCACCTCGCCACCCGTTCGGATGAGGAGGTCTGGGTCGGGCATAAACTCCGTGGCCAGATTGCGGCTAATGTCGTCTTCGCAGATGTCGTCGACATTGATTTCGCCCGCAGCGGCCTGTCGCGCCATTTTCTTCACGGCCTCCGTGATTTCCCAGCGTGCCGAATAGCTCAGGGCAATGACCATCGTCATGCCCGTGTTGGCCGCCGTTCGCTGTTCCAGTCCCACGATGGCGTTGCGCACCTCCTCCGGCAAGCGTGAGAGGTCGCCGATGGTTCGCATGCGCACGTTGTTCTTCATGAAGAGTTCCTCTTCCATCGCCGTCAAGATGAGCGACATGAGCGCCGCCACTTCTTGCGGCGGTCGGTTCCAGTTTTCTGTTGAGAACGTGTATAGCGTGAGATATTTAATGCCCAAGTTTGAAGCCACCGTAGTGATTTCGCGAACGGTTTCCACGCCCTGCTGGTGTCCCATGCTGCGGTTCAGTCCGCGTGCTTTGGCCCATCGTCCGTTTCCGTCCATGATGATCGCCACGTGTTGCGGCAATTTGCGCCCCGTCGTTTCGCCGCCATTTTCAGCTGCCATCGAGACGCAATTCCCAGTTTCCCCTTGGGGATTTAGTTTCGTCTGAAGAGAAGACTTTTGACTGTCCATAAGTAGGTAATCAAAATTATTTCGTTCTATAATTATGTTCGCGATGTCGGCGTATCAGCCCCTCCGTTTCAATCCTTGTTGCACGCCGGGCATACGGCAGAGATGTCGTAGGTGATGGTGAACAGCGCCATTCCATAATGGTCTTTGTTTCGGAAGCCCGACGACTGTATGCCGAGCGGTGCCGAGAGTCCGTCGAGCTTGTCGCTCAGAGAAAAGTGCATGCGCCATTCCAACCCGAGGTTGAGCCTTGGCGCCGCCTTATATTTCAATCCAACTCCAAACGGCACATTCATCGTGAAAGCCTTTCCGATGTCGGAATAAGAGAAGCCCAGGCCCAACTGGATATACGGCACGAGGCGTTTGTAGCCTTGATAGCCCTCCACATAGCCGTAGGGCAGGAAATGCAGTTCGTAAAGCGCAGAGAGGTCAACGATGCCACCTTTCATGCTATACTCCAAACGGTTTTCCGACGCTCCCGTCTCATTGGCAGGATAAAACGCCTTGAGCCCGTTGGTATTATTGCTCCAGGCATTGTACGTCAGCGCCGTTTTGACCGCCATACGCGGATTCAAGACAAACCTCAGCATGCCGCCGCCTGTCAGTCCCATCGCTCCGAAGAGTTTGGAATTGAGGTCGTTGATCGCATGGTTAACCCCGATGGCGCCGCCGATTTCCATCTTATACTCCACCTCATCCTGCGCCATGAGCGCCGGATGTGCCACGAGCGCCAGCACCATGAGCAGGGCGACCCGTCTTGAAAGTTGAAGGATATTGGAAATCATGCAATTGTAAATATCAAAACGTATGGAGAGGGGCGTTTGCTATCTATGAGCAAATCCCTGACACCGTTTATCGGTGTTGCGAGAAAGGCCCTCCAGCTGTATGTCGTGCGGCAACACAACGGCCAGATATATCCGAGCGCCGGCCTCACACATATATAATAATAAGCAGGCACTACCGACAGCCTTCCGGCAAGTCCGTAGCCCCTACCCTTTTCTTGCTTCAAAAAGCACCGCCAAGCTGCTGACGGGCACTCTTCTCAAATTTCGTCTGCTCGTCAGTCCATCCCAAGCGATTATAGCGTCCGCGCCAAAGCGCACCAGTGGTGGATTCGAGCACCCATATAAAGTTGTTTGGCGTGGTGGTACCGGAAACGGCCGCCGCTTTTCCAACGAGATGGGCCAACGGATTGCGCACGTGCTTGCCCGGAACGTCCCATGTGCGGCCGTTGTCTTGGCTCACATAGATAGGTGCCAAAGTGTTGTCGGCCTGCTGTCCGAGCAACCAGAGCGTATTGTCGTAAGTGAAGAGTGCGGGATTGCTAACAAACGGCAAGTTGGCATGCTGCTGACCAGTGATTTCCGGCAGGCAATACCAGCCAAAGACGTTGGTACCCGTCAAGTCGATGTCGCGTTTCCAGACGATGGGCTTGCCTTTCTGGGTCTGTCCGACAACGATGATATGCTCCATGCGACTATCGGTGCGCGAGAAATTGACAGTTCCTGCAAGATTTTTGACGGGAAGGCTGTCTGGCTCGTCGGCCTCATCGGCCTGCCAGGTCTGTCCGCCATTTGCAGAACTGCAGAAGGTGCCGTCTTTCATTCCATAGATACCAGCAGAACCAACGGCCAGAAGGACGTCGGGAGTTGAGGTTGCATTGATGGCATTCCATGTCACGCCATCGGAAGAATGAGCCAGTCCAGCGGCAGTAAGGGCGTAGAAATTACGGCGTTCTGGGTCGGCCACCACCGAAGCTATCTGAAAACCTGCGGGCAAAGCGCTTGCCTGCACATTTCCAAGCGGATCGACAACAAGCACCTGTTCCCCGCTCTCGGCGTGTCCGAAAACGAGCAACGCATTGTCGGCGCGTCCCAGGGTGCGGTGTCCGCCCTGCAAGGCGGCAAACTGGCTGTTGGCATTCACCACGTTTTTCCATACGAAGCTGTCGGCCTCTTCCTTGTGTACGTTGATTTTCACCTCATAGTGTTTCTTGGCCAAACCATCGTAGGCATTCACCGTGAGCATACGCGGCACGGTGAAGTCAGTGCTGTCGGTGGTTGCGAAGAGCGTGTCCTGGCCCGTTGTCAGCGATTTGATGGTTGTCACGCCCGAAGAAGTGAGCGTGGCGAAGGTCACGTGCGCCACATCGGTGCCCACTGGCAACGAGTCGACATTATAGATGCGGTTGTTCACCTGGTCGATTGTCAACGGGTAATATCCTCCATTGAGGGTGATGGTATAGGTGCTATCGGCCGTGACTTGCAGCGTACGCTTGAGTGTTCCGAGCGTAATCTTCGTCAAAGCACAGTCGTGCGTGTCTACGTTAGAGGTATATTCCATATCGGAACTGCACGCTCCGAAACCCATTGTCAGCATTGCCAGCAGAACCGGCAGCAGAGCCAATTTCAAATTCTTCATATTTATATATAGGAGTGCCGTCTGCAGAGCAGCACGGCGATTTGTAAGATTCATTCTGAATGGCCAGAGCCTTCCTTCCCACGCACATTCCACGGCGGAAACGGCGGCAGGCGTTGGCAAATCAAGAGATTGACGGAAGGAAACGAGGCAGAGCTGAGAAGATACGTTTGTCCAGCTGGGCAACACAGACCTCTGTTTTACTGTCGCTTTTTTCCGCAAATCGCCACCATAATGTCTGCAAAAATACGGATAAATTTTCCAGTAGAGAAATAACCTCCCCTGTTTTGCATTTTTTATTACCTCTTTTGTCTGCGATTTTCGACGAACCAGGCATTTTCTATGATAAGTAATGGTAAGGAGTTATATCTTTGCCCACAACGCCGTTGCTTCGCGCCACGGAAAAGGCATATTCCCACGCCTACCGCTCCCCCACGCAATCATCAATCACCCAGACGCAAGACGAACTTCACACCGATTCCCGTTTGGCTGTGGCCTGCAAGGGCGATGAAGCCAGCGACGTCGACAATGGGGGTGGAAAGGCCGTAGCCCCACTCACTATAATACCCCAAGGTGCCGACGTTGAGGAGGTTGATATAGAGACGTTCTTTTTGCACCACCCGCGTCAGCCAACGCAGGCGGGAGAAAAGCATCATGGGGCTCTCGTAGGCAGCGGAGAGGCGCACGTAATGGCGCGACTCGTTGTACCATCGGGCGTCGAGGAGCTGAAACTGACCAGAAAGTTCGTCGTTCCAGTTGCCAAAGAGATGGTTGTTGCGGAAATAGTCGTAATCAAGGAAGCAGTCGGGCCCACGGCGCGTGAAGAATCCGCAGCCTCCTCTAAAATAGAGGGCACGCAGGGCATAGAGCGGCAGCGTGTATTGCACGTCGGTCTCTATGCGCTCGTAACTCGTTGAAGCATTGAAGGTGGAGAGGCCACGCTCATAGTCGACCATAAAGGTGGGCCACTTTGAACGCAGCGGCACAGCGTGGCCGTTGCCGTCGCGATAATGATAGAGCGCGGGCGTCCAACTGACGGAGAGGCGCGGCGCAAAGCCAGTCAGCGTGCGTGCCATGCCATTGGCCGCCGCCACTTCGTTCCATTGCAGGAGGTTGCGACGATGGAGACGCCAGCCCGCACTGAGACGCAGGCCGACGACGGGCGAGAAGGCGAAGGTGGCCAAAAGACGGTTGTCACGGTAATAAGAGAAATCGTAGGTGTCGAACACCTTCGTCAGCGAATCGTAATTGGTGATGCCATGCAGACGTTGGCGCACCTCATCGGCCTGCCGGGCGTTATAGATGTGGTCTCCGCCGGAGGCCTCAAGCGTGAAGCAACCATCATGGCGAGGCAAGACGTTGAGCCTCAACGGCAGATGCCAATAAACCTGCCGCTCCTTGAAGTTATAGCCCACGCGCGGCGCAAACTCAAGACTGCGCTGGCGCGTGAAGTCGGCATGGAGGTTCAGGCGTGTTTGCAAAGTCATTCCGCGCGAGCGCGACCACTGGAGCATCGAGGGCGTGAGCATGGCGGGGAGTTTGAGGCGCGTTGAAGGAGCTATGGAAAGCGTGTGGCTGTCGAACAAGAGGTTTTCCGTGGCGTCCGACATCCTGAACACATGGCGCCCGCCGGCCTTTTCTCCGGAAACGGAATCGACTGGCTGCACTTTGGCATACAAGGAGTCGCACGAAGCGGCCCTATCGTAGATGGCTTGCTGGTGCGGCTGCAAGGGGAATGGACGGTATTGGTCGAAATAAGCCTTGTCGCGCCGCATGCTGGTGGTGTCGGTGTGGAGCTGATAAAGCCTTGTCAAATCAAAGCGGTTGTGTTTCTCCACTTCCACCCGCTCTGTGAATTTCTCCATCTGATAGTTGGCCTTCGCCTCATAAGCCTCCTCAATGCGGTTGCCGAGGAATCGCAGGCGCGAAGTGAGCAGAATGCGGTTGGGCATCAGGGCGCTCTGTCCGTCGCGCCCCATCTCCCCCACCACCTGGATGTGGCTCCATCCGTAGCTAAAGCTGAGAGAGAAGGCCACCACACGCCCCGTCTGCTCCTCAATGGAAAGTGTTCCTCTAACGAGCTGTGTGTTGGAAATGCGGGGTTTGACCTGCACACAAACAACGCGCCACCCCTTAGAAATGTAGCACGACTGATAGCGGTAGCGATAGTATTTGCGGTTGCGGCGGTTGACGGGCGAGAGGATGCGATCGGTGAAAATGTTCGGCTCGTAGATGGAAAGGCTGTACCGCCCAATCCATCCGTCTCTCTCCTGACGGAGATAGGGCATGGTGGAAAACGAGGCGATGTCTTTCTTATAGACCTCTGCCGGCGGCCGAAACTGATATTGCGACATCTGCTCGCCAAAATATTCATGGCTGCCGCGCTCAAGACGCAACATATCGGGCATATAACGCGTGAAAATGTTGCGGCGCTTGGTGGCCAGCGTGTGCCGCACATAAACGCTGGAACGGAAGGCGGCGGCCCGCAGGCCGTAGCGCTGTGTGAAAGTGAAGACGCGGGCCATCACGCTATCGGCATTGATGCTGTCGCGTCGGCGTGCCGAGGTGGCGGCAACGGTTTCGTTTCTGTCTGTTTCCGTTGCGATAGAGAGAGCCGAGGCAAGGGTGTCGACTTCAGTCGTTGCCTTCCTCCCAGTGGCGGCAGAGGCCGCCGCGTGTATCAAGCTCAGCAAAACGCACAAAAAAATCCCCAGACATTCCCCCTTCAAAACAGGCGCAACAAAGGTGCCCCGACAGAAAAGGATATGTCTGGAGATGAATTGGCTCATTTATGGACGTTCTGAAAATTCCAGTGGCGCCACTGGGATTCATCGTTCCCGCATGCTGCCGAGAGGCGCCGATGGCCTGTCGGGGGAGCACACGTTTTTTTGCATTACTTATTATTTGCTATAAAGCAACCACGCGCCAGCGTAAGTTTCCTTCAACTGGTTGCGCGACTGAACAGCAGAAGCCTTGTCATCGTAAGAAGAAGCAATCACGCGGAACCAGCCAGTGTGGCCGTTGATGGTCTCGTTGGTCTTCACCACGCGTGAAGCATACCCCTGATTCTTCAGGCGCGTCATCAAACCTTCAGCGTTGGCCTGAGTCAAGAAACTGCCGACAACAACACTGTAAGTGCGGAGCGCTTCGCCATTAACAACGGTGAAACCGCCGCTGATGGTGCGCACGTCGCTGTTGTCAACGGTCTGAGTGGGAGTTGTCGTAACCGGCGTGACAGCCACTTCGTTCTGAGTTGGAGTGGTCGTTACGCTAACAGTGGTGGCCTCGTCAGTTGTGCTTGCCGACTGCTGCGCCTTGGCTTTTTCAAAAGCCTGACGGTAGGCGCTTTCCTGAGACTTACAGCTGCCCAACAGCATAATGGAGCAGAGAGAGATTCCAAAGATGAGAGTTTTCTTCATGGGAATGAATCGTATTTTTTAATGTTATGTTTCAGTTATATTTCAGTTTAGTTTCAGCACGCTTTGCTGCTTGGCCATTTCCAAATATTTTCAACGCTGGTCGTGCTTGTTTGCAAAGTTACCCTATATATTTTAGTCTCTGCTACGTTCAATGGTTAAACATTTTTAAAGAACAGGCATTTAACCGATGTTGTCCTAAAAATATGCCCTTTCTTTTTGGATATTCGGAAGCAAACACATATATTTGCGGTATGGATTGAGACAACGGGCGCTGACAGACAACGCCCCTTTATCACAACCTGAGAACAGAACAAGCGGGCAGCGCGAAAGCGCGAAGCCGCAGATGTGTAACCTCTAAAAAATCGAATGTCATGAAAGGTTTGAATCTCGTTGCTGCATTCCTCGGCGGAGCTGTCGTCGGCGCAGCATGTGGTGTGCTCTTCGCACCAGAAAGTGGTAAAGATACACGTGCAAAAATAGCAGAGGCCCTTCGTAAAAAAGGCATCAAACTGAGCAGTCAAGAATTAGACAACTTGGCTGACGAAATAAAAGAATGAGCCTGACGCATTTGACTTATTAACAACAATTAGAAAGGGGAACGGCTGCAAAGCCTCCCCTTTTTTTCATAAGCAGGCAGTCAGAAAAAACTTTGACTACCAATTTAAACGACAAGAACCATGTTTTCTAACGACCAAAAGATTGACGCCGCCAACGATCTCCTGCGCGAGGCGAAGCAATATGCCGACCTGCGACTGCAACGGCTGAAGCTCGATTTCGTGAGCAAACTGACGCTGCTGCTCTCGGCCCTGGTGGTCAGCATCGTCCTGCTGGTGGTTTTCGCCGTGGTGTTTCTGTTCGTGGCCTACACCTTAGCGCTGTCTATGGCGCCGCATGTCGGCGGCCTGCACTGGGCCTGCGCCATCATCGCTGCGGGCGGCATCGTGTTGGGAACGCTGTTTTACGCCTTCCGCCGCCCGCTCATCGTGCAACCGCTAACCAACTTCGTCGCACGCCTCTTCCTCGAAAAGGACACGGAGGATGACGACGACAACGAAGAGGAGGACTGATTTATGGCAAGAAGAAAAGAATATACCCTCGAAGAGATCCACCGCCAAAGGCAGAAGCTCTCCAAACGCATCGACAAAAAGGAGCAGGAGATACGCCGAAAATGGCGCGACCTCGTGGCGCCGCCAGAAGTCGACGACACACTCCACCTCTGGACAAACCGGGCCGAAGCGGCCTTCTCGCTCTACGACGGTTTCATGACGGGCTACAAACTCCTACGCTCGTTCGGCTTCTCGTTCGGACGGAAAAAGAAGAAGACTACGGGCAAATAAGTAGGTGTTCAAAATTAAACTGGCTTATCCCTGCATGGATAGTATAAACTAATTTTGAACACCTACTTAAAGTTAATAGTCCGTTAAAAATTCAACATATCGGCTAAGCGGCTTCTGTCACTATGCCAAAGAGTTCTTTAATAAATTTAGCATTAAATGTTCTGTTCGGCTTCATACCGCACTTGCTAAAAAATCTTTTGAGCATATAAGTATTACTCAGATAGGCTTTTAGCAGTCCGATGGAGAGCGATGGATAGTACCATTGGCACATGACCTTTGCAATGTTTACCGATGCTAGTGAAGCATTAAAAGCGAAGTCAAGTTTCTTCAAGTCTCTTGCCTGGCAATCATTGAGTCCGGTAAACTGCTTGGGATCCCGGAAGCAAAACTCGATTTGGACTCGTGTATGGTAGTATTCGATGATGTCCTTGGCCGACATTTCAAAATCGGTGGAGAAGTAAATTTTATGTCCTCCTGATTATAGGTAATGAACCACGACTTTGATGTTTCGTTTCATTGCCTTTGAATAGGCCTTGACAGAGTAGACCATTCCTCCTTCAATGTCAAGAACCTCGCAACACTGAAGGTCGAGTTTCTTAAAATCAATCTTCTCTCCTTTGATGCGTGGTCGACCCCGTTTGCCTGTGCGGACACCATCATGTGAATACCATAAGGCGGCATCATCACGTAGACGGCTGATAACATGGAATCCCAGCAGACAGGCTTCGTTGACAAACTTTGCCTTTGAGAACCAGGCATCTGCAACAACATAACGTGTTATGTCAAGCAACTTGTCTTTGTATTTACGGAGTACGTCAAGATACCAATCTACAAGGTTGTACTCTTCACCTTGCTTTTCCAGATACGCCTTGTCTGGTGTTTGTTCCACACGTAGCATCATACAGTCACAGCTGTCAATGTCGACAATGCCGATACCGAGAATTTCCAATCCCCGTTTCATGGCAGAAGCGCATCCCGACTAGAACTTGCCGATATAAGGAGTCTTCTTTCCCGACTTTGAAATGTAGCTTGCGTCGATGGCAATGGTCTTTCTATTACTTTCACCAAACCGCCGCCGCATGAGGAAGAGATTGAACTGCATCCAATCAAACTCACGTTCAAACAACTGGCGGAAGCGTTGTTCAGAGCTGTCTGAGTAACGCCCCATTTGGGTGAAATTGATTTTTCTTGGCAGTACCATATACAAAATCATGAGTTGGATGAATGCTATTTTAAAACTTTTGCGTAACTTCGCCGAACAACTTTTCAAAGCATCGGTTACGATTTTCTCATATTGGTCAAGTGCTGTTTTATTCATTACTTTAATGTGTAGTGGTTTACCATTAAAGGTACTGAATATCTGTCACTTGACCTATTTTCGAAGCAGTACGAACACTAAAAAAAGGAGGTCAGAAACAGACAAAAAAACGAACGGAACGCAAGGGGAAATTTTGCACTCGGAAGAGCGCTATCCCGCAGGTTAAAACTTAAAAATCCGCCGCTCTGAAATGTGCGACACAATCAACAAACCGAAAAGCGTCTCCATTCCGCAAACTTAAAATGAACAGATAAAATAGATATTGAGCTTTTAGCTCTTGTTCTCTCTTTGTAGAATACCGCCAATATTCATCCTATGAGAACAAGCTGTTGAAGGTTCGCGCTTATAAGGCGTGAGCCATTCTTTGCTTGTCATAGGATAAGGTCACTTGGCGGTAACCATACAAAGAGGCAAGCGGTAAGAATGGTTGCACGCCTTTATTTTATCAGAAAAATGAAACAAGTTATAATGCTATTTTTGTGGACATTCTGTTTCTCACAGTTTGTTTATGGGCAATATTTAGTTCCCACACGTGACAAAATAACCAACAAGTATGGTTATAAAGAAAATGATAAGATAGAGTGGAGTTTGCCGCCTATTTATAAAAACGCCCACTATTTTTGGGGAAATTTAGCCATTGTAAATGATGGTGAATTCGAGTTTGTAATAGATCTTAATGGAAACAAAGTTTCTCCTAACTTTAAGACCATAGAACCTAGTATTAATGATAAATTATTGCCTTACATCTGCCAGGATGTAAATGGCAATTACAATTTATTTGATACTCAATTTAAGCCTATATGCAAGACTTCATATCCATATATGTCTTATATGGGCGCATTTAATGTCATATCTTTCAAGTCAAAAGACTTGTACGGATTGATGGATTTGGAGGGAAACGTGTTAATACCACCAATATATAAAAACTTTCTTTAGAAGATTATTATTATGCTTGCGGCTGGAAAAGATGTAGCAAAGATGGCTTGGACAGCAAAATGTTTAGTGAGGCTTTTGTAGAAGCTCAAAATAAAGATGGGAAATGGGGCGCTATAAATCCGAACAATGAAGTAATAGTTCCATTTAAATACGGAAGTGCTTATAAATTATACAAAGGGATAAAGGGGTTTTATAAGAAAAGCATAAAACCATATATACTTTCTTCTAAAAAAAAGGAATTAGATATGCGTATACAAAAAGCAAAAATGCGCAGTTCTGCCAAGAACAAGGAACTTGCCATGATATATCCCACGGATTTGCCAATTGTAGAAAAAACCGTTGTTAAGAAGACAACGGGTGGTTATGCCTTTTTCAAGGGAGGCAAACAAGTTGGTAAAACATATCAAACTATAGATTTGTATGATAAATGTTGTATCATAAGTAAAAATGGTAAATATGGTATAGCAGACCCTTTAGGTACTGAAACTGTAAATTGTGAATATGACAATATTTGTATTTGGAATGCGGGTATGGGTAATGATGTCTTGTTGGCAGAGGCAGACGGTAAATATGGACTATTCAATGCGGATGGAACAAAGCTATCAGCGAGAGATTGTGATATGATTTTTCTTCCTTCAAATAATGCAGGCGTTGCAATTAAAGAAGGATTGTATTGGCTGATTGATTCAAAAGGAAATCTTGTATCGCAACATGGATATGAGAATATAGACAATTATTCCACTGATAGTAAAATATATGCTGAATTACTCGGATATAAAACGGAATTGTCTGCTGACGGCAAAGAGGTTTCCCCTATTGTCAAACAGATATTCGATGAGGCATACAATATGTCTTTATCGGATAATGCGCAAAAAAAGTTTGACACATATATGCTTTGCATTTCTTTAGACCCGAATGATAAAGATGGGTATCGTGCGCTGTCATTGAATAACATAGGAGCTATGTTTGAAGATTTGGGGGATGTTGATAAAGCAATGGAGTATTATGAGCAGTCTCGCAATTTAGGAAATGAGACAGCGAGGAAAAATATAAAGCGTATAAAACTTGACAGAACCTTAAACACACTTCAGCAAGTCGGGAATGCTCTTTCACAAATGGCGAAGACAATAGATACATCGGGATCTTATAACACGTTACAACAAAGTAGTGGAAATTATGGAACATCTTTTAGTGACAATTACGATGTTTCGACTGGAGGTAATTCCAATAAACATTCTTATGAATTTTGGAAGCAACAATATGATAGATGGGAACGTAATGCAAAAAGCTGTTATGATGCACTGACAAATACAGGATATAAGACAAAGAAAAACGGTAAAGATACTGGTGGAAGTGCAGCTGGTTCATGGGGCACTGTTTCGTTTTCCGGTATGAAAATGAATTTAAGAAAAGCGCAGAAAGAAATGAGAGATACACGTGCAAAAGCAAGAAGGGACGGGCATAACATTCCTCAGTCTAACTATGAAACTATAAATGTATCTTACTAAAAGAAATTCATAATTTCCTATTGCATAAAAATAATACTTCGTTAAATTTACAACAAATCCGTTGAAAACAAACAAGTTGATTGATAAAATTTAGCAAAATAAAATAAGTCAAGTGACAGATTTTCAGGTACTATCCATCGCTCTCCATCGGACTGCTAAAAGCCTATCTGAGTAATACTTATATGCTCAAAAGATTTATTAGCAAATGCGGTATGAAGCCGAACAGAACATTTAATGCTAAATTTATCAAAGAACTCTTTGGACAAACCGGGCCGAAGCGACCTTCTCGCTCTACGACGGTTTCATGACGGGCTACAAACTCCTACGCTCGTTCGGCTTCTCGTTCGGACGGAAAAAGAAGAAATAAGTACAGGTCAAAAAACAATCAACTTATTCTTTCACCATCACTAAGCGGCCGCCAGGCCGCCGGCAGAACGCACGCGCCACGCCCGCATCTCCACGACATCCCAAAAAGAAATCGCATTTGGAAACCCGAAATTTCCAAATGCGATTTCTTTTTTTGGCCGAACATGACGGCAAATGGGCGGCGAGCGCATCCCCAAAAAGAGACACACGGCACAGGCCGCCTCGCCCCCCCGCCTTCATCAAAACTCAAGCTGGAAGCCCTTGGATTTCAATTCCGCATATTTCTCAGCATTGAAGCTGAAGAGATTAGCCTCCCTTCGCTGCGAAGGGTTGGCAGTGTCGCCCGTCAGCTCGAGCATACCAAGGCGCCTCATCTTGTTATAGAAATTGCGGCGGTCGAAGCGCATATCGAGGATGGCCTCATAGAGGTTTTGCAATTGCTTGATGGTAAACTTCTCTGGCAGCAGTTCAAACCCAACCGGCTCGAAATGAATCTGCTGGCGTAGCGTCTTTTCCGCCTTACTGAGAATCTGATCGTGGTCGAAAGCCAGCGGCGGCACTTCGTCAAGGGCAAACCATCGCGCGTCGGACGCATCGTCGCCTCCCTTCACCTCCTGCATCCTCACCAGCGCATAATAGGCAATGGTGATGACCCGTTCGCGCGGATCGCGCTGCGGAGCGGAAAACGTGTGAAACTGACGGATGTAAGCCCCTTCCAATCCGGTCTCCTCCTTCAATTCGCGCAACGCCCCTTCTTCGGCGCTCTCGTCCATATTAAGGAAACCGCCCGGAAAGGCCCACCGTCCCTTGTAAGGCGCCATGCCGCGCTCAACCAGCAGCACCTTTAGTTTGACACCATCGAAACCGAAGATGACGCAGTCGGTCGTCACGCTCGGATGCGGATATTTGTAGCTATATTTCAGCCCTTCGTTTGCTTTGTTTTCTTCGCTCATACACAATTTGCGTTATATCTACGCCACAAAGTTAGGTACTTAATTTCGATTCACAAAATAATTGGGGTGTTCAAAATTGAAATATCAAAGGCTTCCTGAAAAGCTTGACAAGTTGTCGATTCGCGGCCGAAGGTAGCGCTACTCGCGACCGAAGGTAGCACGACTCGCGGCCGCGAGTAGCACGATTCGCGGCCGCGAATCGATAAGGTGCAAGTACGAAAGGATAGCGAAAAATCTACATGTTATACCTGCAATCTTCGTTCTCGTTGGTAATCAAGTAAGTTCCAGCATCCGTAAAGACCACCTTATCTGGCCAAAAATAGAGCGACTTCATGGCCATCTCTAACGTTGTCGGAATGTTGTGATAGTAAATACCGTTCTTACATACAACGACGACGCCTAAATTTGTAACACAAGCATATTTTAGGTGTCCGTACATTTTTACAGCCTTTTCAAGAACGGCAATAACGTTTGTATCAGAGCCCGTCAAGTGCCTGTCTGTAATGATAAGATACCGACCATTTTCAGAAATGGAGACGCAATAAATTTGCTCATTATTTCTTTCATATCGAAGGAGTTCTTTCTTCATGGCCGCAGGAATATTCCCGCGCCAGCTGTTTCGTCCGAAAACAACACAATGGTATCCAGAACGCGTCATACAAACAGAAGCAATCTTATTTCCATTTGCCCTCAGTTCTTTCAAATTGGCAGCAAACTCAGACCAAGCCTGTTTATAGGCACAATCGTTCATGCCGTGAACGACAACACCAGCACCTCCATCGGTCAAAGTGCCCAACCGGCATTTTCCGTTCCATTTCTTGATATAATTCGTCAATAATGAGAGTCCGATGGCGCTGTCTGCATACGTTCTCGTTGTGCCACAAAGCGGAATTCTAATGGCATTGCGAGCCGATTGTGTGATGGTAACTTTCTTTTCCACGCTGCCGTTGGAGAGTTTAAAATAGTCTATACGAGCATTTCCTGTTTTGTTTTCGTCAACAGATATGGTCAGTACATTTCCACTACGACTCAGGTGTCCCCACGATGCAGTCCCGACAGAAATGTGCCAATCTGCCGACGAAGAAACCGTTATGGCTGTAGTCCCTTTATCAGCAGAAAATCTTAGGGAGGATGCCGAAACGCTCAGACTGTTCTCTTTAGGAGAAGGCTCATCGGCCCCTTTCTGAGTGATATCGACTCTGATTTCTTGATTCCCAGATTTCAGGCAGAAATAATCTTTTCTGGAATTTGTGGAAGTGTTGGCATCAACCTGAAGTGTCAGATAGTTTCCTTCCTTGCTTAAATGCCCCCACGAATTAGGCCAAGTCGAAATATACCATGACTTTTCCGACGAAACATAAAACACCTTTTTTCCGCCAGCGGCGTCTAAAACAGCCAGCGTTGGAGATATAGCAAATGGCGTGGTTGTCGGTTCCGCCACAGTGGCTTTTCTTTTTCTTTTGGCAACAGCCGTTGTGGAACGCACCTGGCTTTTCTTTTTGGGCGAAACAGCTTCCGCCCTCTTCGCAGGAGCCACTGGGGCTTCCTCCTTGGCCACTCTTGTTCTATCGGCCGTATGCCTTTTCTGCGCCTGCATGTTTGAGGCCAAGAAGACCGACAAGAGGATGAATAAAATGGTCTTGTTCATAACGATTGGTTCTTATGTAATGGTAAGTAGGTGTTCAGAATTATCAATATAAACTAATTTTGAACACCTACTTACAACACCGAAGTTAGCGAAGCTCACCGATGAGGATGATAGATTTTATTTCCATTATCCAGATTATACAACACCCTTGAATGGTCGTACCATGTACCAGTATAGGGAGTGTTATTCACGAAACTACCAGAGAAATGAGATTTGTCGGAGTTCATATACAGCATGCCCTGCGTCCACTTGTCGCCATTCATGGCACCATAGAAGTAATCGCCGCCTTGATAAAATAGGATAGCATGGTCGTCCTGCCGCTTTCCGTTGACAAAATTTCCGATATAGTATTTTCTTCCATCCCGGTCGTTCTTGGGATAGATGGCCACTCCCGTTCCATGTGGTTTCCCGTTTTTCAACGGACCATAATACACAAATTCGCCTGTTTCATAATGCGTCACCTCCGAAGGGAAGAGCACCCTATTCCAGATGACAAAGCCAAACAAAATCGTGATAATGCCAAGCAGTCCGAGCCACAGCGTATGCTGCTGTTTCCGTTGTGACTTTCTCAGCCGATTGTGTAAATCGGCAACCTCAGCCAAGGCTTCGTCTTTTTCCTTATGAAGCGACGCTATCAGTCTGGTCATGTATCCGTTTGCGATTTCACTGTCGCTGGTGTTGACCGTCACCACGTTGTGATTGCACGTAGCCTCAACAATCTGCTTGTCCGTAGAGAGATGGCCAAGAACTTTTCTGGTGTGTGTGCCATTGTAAGTGGACGACAATGGTTTGATGCCATATTCTTTAGCATGCCTTTCAAACTTGGCATTCAGAAACGCCTTCAACGCTTCAACCCTTGGGGCTTCATTATCGAAACTGCTGACCGAGAAGCGAAGCGCACCGTTATCTGCGAATCCGAGAATACGACCGGTTTCCACCAACAACTGCTCCACGGCTGTTCCAAAGAGTTTTTTGAGTTTCAGCGGGCAGGTGACCTGACTCTTGTTTAAAATCAGACACAACCCGATACATTCCTTTTCCGTCAGACGCTCAACATAGGCATAGTGCACCAAGTCGTGGTCGCGGAAAACCGTCAAACAAGAATCTCCCTGAAAAGATTCTTGCAGCGAACGCAGGAACGAGGCGGTATAGTCGTTTGGAAACTGACTATACCGTCCCTTGGGCGTTCCGAAAATATACAAGCTAAAATTCATGGTTGTTTTTCAAATTCGATGACGCCGTTTGATTCGTCGAAAGCATGTTTTGGCAGCCGCTTGATGACGTTTTGCCCCAACAGCAGAGGCGCTTCTTGATTGGGGGTCACCAACGCTTCAACATCCTTCACTACAATGTATTTATTGTCTCGTCCCTGGATATAGATTTCCTTGATTGTAAATACAGCCGATTCGGTTGTTGACCCGTCAGCGATTTTCGAGAATGCAGGCCCTTGATAGTCGTCCATGCTGATTTTCCCTTCTTTGGCCAGTTTTTGCAGTTCAAGTAAAGAGATGCAGGTGACAGAAGCACCAGTGTCCCACCACATATTAAAGGGGACGCCGTTCAGAGAAACCTGAACTTCCAGCAAGTCGTTGTTAATCCGTTTGAACGGCACAAGAACTTTCTCGCCCTTGACCTGATTCTTTGCCACGACAGAGGTGTCGACATTTTCGCCCCAGACATTATCTCTCTTTGAGGGTTTCTGACCACCGCCACACGCCGTGAGAACAACCGTGGCAGCTAAGACTATAATGAGTGATGTTTGCTTCATGATTAATATGCTTTTTTAGTTTTACCATATCTGCCAGTGGTGCCAAACGGAAACATGTCTATTGCTTGACAGCCTGTTCTGGCAGATTTTTTTCTTGTTTTTTTATTCGTTTTTTTTAGCCATTGGTCGCAGCAGACTAAGATTCATCTGGCTGCGTGGAAGGCGATGTAGGTTTTGTGCCTGTTTTTCTTGGACGTTCAGGCCCTTTTCGACTTGCTTTCTCATTGTCTTTCAGCACTCTTTCCTTGTCATTCAAACGTCTGTTCCAGTCGTTTGAAAACAATCCACTGTGTCGTCTGAGCAATATTTTCCCCCTATCGATTTCCACTTGGCTTATCTCTTTTTTTGCGAGAATATTACGAACTTCGTTATAGTCCCTGCAAATGCCTTCCCAACGTTTTTTATCTTCTTCTCCAAACCCGATGAATTCCATAAAATCCCGATTCAATATATAGAATTTACTTATTTTATCCTGCTGATGCTTGGAGCTAACAATAATATTCCACAGCTTATTTTCAAAAGCCTGTTTCATCTGTCCCTTAAACGTTTCAGCCTTTGGCTTTCCCTCAACATACGCAAGGGCATCTGAGAAAGCTTCTGCGTCAAGCAAGCGCTGCAATTCCTTTTCGTCAATCTCACGATCCGCTTCATGGCGTGAGTCTGACGTAGGAGGTGCGTCGAACGTAAAAAGCGCAGAGGTGGAATTGGTTTCCACTTCAGACGATTCCCCTTCTTTATCTGAACCAAGAATGCTAAGCGCGAGAACGAAGCAAATGAAGATACAGAGAACGCCCAATGCCCCCAGACAGATTTTCTTGTTTTTCCGCAGGAGTTCGAGAATATCTTTTTCCAACGGGTTCTCTTTCTTCTCGTCTTTCTTCTTTTTCTCCTTGGCCTTATTCTTATGGAAGCACGTATTGCAGACATCCCCACCAGTCTGACTGAAAGCCGAAACGGGCTTGGTTTTTCCACACTTCACACAGACGCGGCTGGACAATCGTCTTTCCTCCACCTGCTTCTTTTTCTGACATTCCTTGCAAATGGTGGCTTCTGTAGATTCAAACTAAGACAGGGGTTTGTTTCGCTTGCAAGAGTAACAATATTGGGTTTCGGCTTCGTCATGCCTCATATCATCTGCAACACTATTCGTTCTTTCATACAGACCTTTTATGATTCCCGACAAAGATTCATATTTTACCCATATATCCCGAAAGGCTGCATTCTCTTCTGCATCTTCAATCGTTGGCACATACCTGGACAAATTCAGCAGGATTTCGCTAACCTTACGATAAATCTGCTCCAAATCGCGTGCATTTTCTCGCGTTGGGTTGGCGGCAATTGGCAAAAGGAAGGCATTGAAGGCATGAAGTCCCTGAATCAGTTCCTGCAAATCCAATTCTATTTGCGAAGAGGTTTCCTCTTTCAATACGGGTTTGTCCACTATGTCGGACGAGATTGAAAGCCAGGTGTATTTTCTGAAAGCGTCCTGCAACTGGCTCTCGCCAATTGGTTTGACGAAAGAAACCACTTGTCCCAGACTACCCATTGCAAAGGAACTGTCGTAATGTTCTGTCCGGGTTCTTCCTGCTGTGAAGATGTTGGGCAAATTCGTCTTCAGCCAATCCACATCATCTGGCCTTTCCTCGAATTTCCGTACGGTATATTCCAACACACCTTCTTCATTTTGTTTTATCACACTGTGCTCGGTGACAAAGCGTTCGAAGAGGTATTCGAAATATTCCAACACAATCTTGAAATCCGGACAATAAGTACCATTCTCCATGACCACCGACATGCCAAAGAAAGCATGCTGCGGTTGGCGACACACTTCCTTCATACCATATCGAAGATAGGTATAAATGGTTTCTCCGTTTTCCTTCCGGTTGATTAAGAATCGGCGTCCACGGCGCGAGGATATGTAGAAGCTCTTGAAATAGTCGGTAAATTGTACGTCCTTTTCATAGAAATCAAATCCTTGCGGAACACCATATATATATGTTCTCATAAGTCGTTCAATTGGTCTTTGTTTATTTCGACAGCTATCGCTCTGTCCATGTAAGATAGCGTAGCAAATTCGCCTTCACCATCAATATTATATGAAATGCTCAAGACCACATTTCCATCGTCAAAGGAAGCCGTTTTTTCTGAGGGTTTATCAATATCCATACGGCGAGAGACCCGTGGATATTTTCTTACGATGTTTTCTAAGATTGTGTCATAAATGCGCGTTGCTTTTTCTTTGCCACATTTGGTTCCAAATGCGACATAACGCAGCCTGTTCTTATAAAACTTGAATGAACAAGATTTCCATTCATATCCGGCATAGGTAACATCCTCTATATAGAGAACATTGATGTCTTTATCTTCTTTGCATTTCAAACCATGACTTTGCAGTTTGCTGATAAGCTGCGCCTTCGTGGTCGTACCCAGTTTGCACCCCCAAAATTCATCTTTTATCTGTGCACTGGCTATGATGAAAAAGGTGAATGCAAACAACAGCGAAATAATACGTTTCATCTTATTTTTTCGGGGAGAGTGGTTAAACTTCTAAGTAGATGGTCAAAAATATTTTTACATTTTGTCAGTAAGCGTTCAAGAATATCCCGAACACCTACTGACACATAAAACAAGGTTCCCTTTATCTTATCGCATTCCATAATTCCTGGCAATACCAGTCTTTTTCAGGCGTCCATACTTCCCGTCCGTCTCCAGTGCGATTGAAAACTCCAGAAGAGAAGCAGACTGCCTTGAAATTATATTGGCCATACATAAATTTGGTCAATCCCGTATTCTGATACCTTGCAAAGATTCCAGGATATTGCTGTTTGATATTGGTGAAGAATACCTGTTTGTTCGGCTCTCCATTTGGCTTGTACTGATGACGGTGTTTATCGGCCTTATTAAAAAGGAAAACAACCCTGTCTTGAGGAGAGATGAGACCCTGCATGCTGCATATTTTCTGGGCATACAGATTGCGCTCTTCCTGATTGCTTCCCCAGTCTTGCTCTACAAAAAACACCCAGATTTTCTTATTCATGCACGTACGTATCGCATTGATATAAGTGGGAAATTCCAAACTGGCATGCCCATCAAAATAGTGTTCGCCAGGAGCCTCCAAAATCTGACATAAGGGCCGTCCGATAGAGTCAAGCACCTTGACAAGCATGAAGCTAATAATGTCGGTACCGCCAGGAGCATAGGTACTATAGGCCATATCCTTCAAGCCGGCGCACATTTTTGTGTAATGCTTGTCGGTCTGCGGACGGAAGAGGGCTTCAGGAACAACCTGATAATTGTTTTGCTCCAGAAAACGAATCATTCTCAAAAGCGTCAGTGTCTTTCCTGAAGCTGGCGAGCCAAAAAACACCACAATGGGTGTACTCGCGTCTGGAATGGTGACCGTGATGTTATTGACATCATGAATTTCTTCGTCTGTATAGGTATCCTGCAACACCGTATTTTTCTTTTCCGTTCCTCCATTCTCGGAGACTGGCTTGTCATTTACGAGTTTATCAAAATCTGCCATAGTTTCTTTTCTTTACTAAATTAGGGTTCGAGATTAAAGCGCATTGTTGCTGCTCTTGCTGCAGAGAAGATTGAAGAACACAAAGGCGGCGATGTCCACCAACAGGGCGATGAAAACCCACCAGATAAATCCATGACCGTTGTATTTGTCTGTCTTCAAGAAATCCTTCCAGACATCGGGCACACTGAGCATTTCCTTGGCCTCAGGCATAGCACCGTCTCGCGTATAACGCTGGCGGTCGTCACCCTTGAACGAAACATATTGTGAATTGGCCTTAATGAAGGCATAGCCGTTGGCCAAATCCTCCGTTGCAGCTTGTATAATGTCGTTGTCAATGCCGTTCATTTTGTTAACATCAGACAAAGCTATTTCGCAATTCTTGATGAGCCCGTCAAGCGTTTTCGACCCCATCATGCGTTTCACTTTATCTATTTCCTTGTCGCACTGGGCCCGATAGAGTTTCAACTGGTCGTAAGCCTGCGACTGATAATAGTTTATGGCCGTAAGCCACTGTGAACGGGTATTTCCAACTTGAGCCACTCGCTGGATTTTTCGATCTCCTTTTCCGCCTTCAAAGAGGATGCGGTCCATCTCCACAAGGATAGTTTCAAAACGAGGCCCTATTCCGATGGCGCTGGGGTTGTCTATCTCTGCCACCAGACGCAATATCAAGGCATCGACAGCATCCTTCTTGCCATTGTACTTGTCTTCGATTTTCTTGATTTCAACATTGTTGTCCTTGAGTCCTTGAAGATAGCCCTGCGTGCGCGTCAGGTCTGACTTGACAATTTCCTTGATTGAAGCCCGATAGAGAAGCGTATGCGTGTTTGTTGGAAGACTAATCATCAGCCAAAACACAACCAAGCCGATAAAGCCAAACAACAAATGGCCCCCTCGACTGAGGAAAAGACCTTGTCCGAAATCGCCATACTTGTCAAATCCCTTGACAAAATAGGAAAAGCTCAAGGAGGCAATGATGTAAAAGACAACGGCAATCAACCAGGCTCCAGCGATGGTGATTGACGGTTGCCAAATAAAGAGGGATTCTGCTGTCCAATAACAACTGAAACCTGCCAGGCCGATAAAGCCGACGGCTAAAATGATGGATTTGAGATTTAATGATTTCATCTTTCTGATGTGTTAATGTGATATAATATATAAATTGTTTCCTTGCTCTGTTTCACGTCTGCCTTGATGTGTACCCGTATGAAAGTGGAAGATGTATAACCAACGGTGCCGACTATAAAGGGAAGGAGTTATTTCTCACTAAAATCACGGAGGAACAACAAGCCGCAATGCCATCTATACAAATTCCTGGACTTAAGAGTTTTAATGAAGATACAAGGTCTTCCGTTTGAACGCAGTCTGGTTTCAGCCAGTACGTTGGCCAATACCCCCTTGTTTGATTAAATTCTGCAAATGCCCTGACTGGCAACAGACAGGGCGCACTGAGACTTTGCCTCAGCCAATCTCCATTATTTTTCTGCTGGTCCGAACTATTCCGGCAACTCAAGGGCATAAAAAAAGCGTGAACCGTCCGTTGTCCGATCCACACTCTGAGGCCGTGAGAAGTGCCCTATACTGCTGAACGAACAACAGTATAGCCCACGCCGATATGATATACCACACATTTTGCACATATTCTCCTTCAACGACATATACACGCCAACGCCTCCGCATAAAAAACATGCGGAGTTGACAAATATAAAGCACAGAAGGATTTTTTCGCAAAACGAAATAATCACATCCCGGAGCATCTACCGTTGCTAAGTTCGAGGCAGCATAGCTTCTAAAATTTCTCACGTTTCAGAGTGTCTGCTGAACATTAGCGCTTGTAAACGCTTTCATTATGTCTGGACCATCTCAATCCCACCTATACACCCTCTTGCGTACAGCCCTTAATATTCTGTTACGCTTCGCACGGCGTGGGTTGCCAACACATATATGAAGAGATAGGAAGCGTCTTCCTTCTTTTCCATATATTATATTAGGCTTGATAGTCCGCCACAAAGGTATGAAATATTTTTTATGGAACGCTCTTTTTCTAAAAAAAATCGAAATGAGTTTCAATAAATGTATGCTGCACACTCTCCATTACTCCCTTCATTCCCCTGTAATTTCCAATTTGATACGCCACAAGCACTCCGCATATGGCATAAAATTTGTAATTTTGCCGTAACTTACGTTTGGTAGGCCCAACGTGAGGAACCGCATTTCATCACACCGGGACATTTGCCAGAAGAATGCCGGCCATACGGCAGGATTTTCTGTAAATCCAAACGGATTCCACAGGGGATTCCTGCTCCATAAAACTTTTTGATCATCTACCCAACAACCACATGAGCGACGATATTAAGGATTTCAACGAGACAACAACAGAGGCACACAGCTCCTACCAACCAGGAGATGCCAAGACCGAAACGGCCAAACACCAATTGACGGGCATGTACCAAAACTGGTTTTTGGATTATGCCTCGTATGTGATTCTGGAACGCGCCGTGCCTCATTTGGTTGACGGACTGAAGCCGGTGCAGAGGCGCATCCTCCACACGATGAAGACGCTCGACGACGGACGATACTCGAAGGTGGCAAACATCGTGGGGCAGGCCATGCAATACCACCCGCACGGCGACGCCTCAATCAGCGACGCCTTAGTGCAGTTGGGACAGAAGGATTATCTCATCGACACGCAGGGCAACTGGGGTAACATCCTCACGGGCGACTCGGCGGCGGCCTCGCGATATATCGAGGCGCGTCTTTCGAAGTTTGCGCTCGACGTGCTTTTCAATCCTAAGACCACGGAATGGAAACTCTCTTACGACGGACGCAAGAAGGAACCTGTGGCCCTGCCGGTGAAGTTTCCGCTGCTGCTGGCGCAAGGGGCTGAGGGCATTGCCGTGGGATTGTCGGCCAAGATTCTGCCACACAATTTCGGAGAGATATGCGACGCTGCTGTCAGCTATCTCCACGGAGAGGAGTTCCACCTTTATCCCGACTTCCTGACGGGCGGCTCCATCGACGTCTCGCGCTACAACGATGGTCTTCGCGGCGGCGTGGTGAAGGTGCGTGCCACGATTGAGAAGCTCGACAACAAGACACTCGTCATCCGCGAAATCCCTTACGGCAAGACCACTTCCACGGTCATCGACAGTATTCTGCGTGCCAACGAGAAGGGGAAAATCAAGATACGAAAGGTGGAGGACAACACGGCGGCGCATGCCGAAATCCTCGTACACCTCTCGCCCGGAACGAGTTCTGACAAGGCCATCGACGCGCTCTTTGCCTTCACCGACTGCGAAGTGAACATTTCGCCAAACTGCTGCGTGATTGACGACAAGAAGCCGAAGTTCCTGACGGTGTCTGACGTGTTGCGCCGCTCGGTCGACAACACACGCGAACTCCTGCGCCGCGAACTCCTCATCCGCCGCGGCGAACTCTTCGAAAGCCTGCATTTTGCCTCTTTGGAACGCATCTTCATCGAGGAGCGCATCTATAAGGATAAGGGCTTCGAACAAGCACCAAACATGGATGCCGCCTGCGAGCACATCGACAAGAGACTGACGCCATACTATCCGCAGTTTGTGCGCGAAGTGACGAAGGACGACATTCTCCGACTGATGGACATCAAGATGGCCCGCATCTTGAAATTCAACAAAGACAAGGCCGATGAGCTCATTGCACGCATGAAAGACGAGATTGCACGCATTGATGCCGACTTGAACAACATGACGGAGGTGACGGTCAACTGGTTCCGACTCCTCCATGAGAAATATGCCCACGAACATCCGCGCCGCACGGAAATCAGAAGTTTCGACACGATCGAAGCGACGAAGGTGATTGAGGCCAACGAGAAGCTCTTCATCAACCGCGCCGACGGCTTCATGGGAACGGGCCTGAAAAAGGATGAGTTTGTTGACAACTGCTCGCCCATCGACGACGTGATTATTTTCTACCGCGACGGCACCTACAAGGTGACGCGCGTGCAGGAGAAGGTTTTCATCGGCGAAACGGAACGCTCGAAAGCCGAGAAGCGCAAGGCGGAAGTGATGCACATCGCCGTGTTTAAGAAAAACGACAAACGCACTATATATAATGTGGTCTATCGCGATGGCAAGGCTGGAGCGTGCTATATCAAGCGCTTCAACGTGACGTCTATCACGCACGACCGCGAATACGACCTGACAACGGGCGAAGCGGGCAGCCGCGTGCTCTATTTCACCGCCAACCCGAACGGCGAGGCCGAAGTGGTGAAGGTCACGCTGAGACCCAACCCGAAACTGCGCCGCATCTTCTTTGAAAAGGACTTTGGCGAAATCCTCGTCAAGGGGCGCCAGAGCCGAGGTAATCTTCTCACGCGACTGGACGTTCACAAAGTGACGCTCAAGGCACATGGTGCCTCAACGCTGGGCGGCCGCAAGGTGTGGTTTGATGCCGACGTGCAGCGCCTCAACTATGACGAGCGCGGCCAGTATCTCGGAGAATTTCATTCTGACGACCTCGTGCTCGTTGTGCTCAAAAACGGGGATTTCTACACCACCAACTTTGACCTCAACAACCACTACGAACCGACGGGCATCCTGCGCGTGGAGAAGTTCGACGAAGAGAAAGTGTGGACGGCCGTACTCTTTGATGCCGACCAGCAGGGCTTTGCCTATGTGAAACGCTTCACGCTGGAACGCACCGCGCAGACGCGCCATCTGAACTTCCTCGGCGAGAACCCCAATTCGCAGTTTGTTTTGCTCACCGACACGGTTTATCCACGCCTGAAAGTGGTTTACGGCGGCGCCGACGCCTTCCGCGATGCCCTGGAAGTGGACGTGGAGAGCTACATCGGCGTGAAGAGTTTCAAGGCCAAGGGAAAGCGCCTCACCACGTGCGCCGTTGACCACATCGAAGAACTCGAACCACTGCGCCTGCCCGAACCGGAACCGCAAGAGGGTGCCGAGGAGGAAGAGGACGGCGAGGAAACGCCAGACAAACAGGAGGCCGAAGGAACGTCAGGCAACGAGGAAACGCGCGGAGACGTCCTGGACGAGATTACGGGACAAGGACGCTTGTTCTGAGAAATACAGGTCAAAATTGCTCAACTTATTCTTTCACCATTAGCAAATTTGAATACCAACTTATCAATATGAGTCAAACAACATGCAGAGTATGCGGCCAGGTCTATCCTGACAGCCAAAAGAGTTGTCCGCGCTGCGGATGCCAGCAAGGGGCAGCCATTCCTGCATACCTGCGGTGTAAACGTTGCGGAACGGTGTTGCCGTCAAGCCTGCGCAACTGTCCCCAATGCGGACAGTGCATCTCGCCAAAAACGGCGAGCGTGGTGCTTTTCCGGGAACTGGCCAACGGACAAGGCGGACAGACCGAAGGCCGCACACCAAGCGGCGCTACCAACAGCCAGAAAACCACCAAGAGCAACGCTCCCAAACGCGCTGCACAACCGGCCGACAAGCGCCGCAAGACACTGCTGTGGGCCGCAAGCATCGCGGCGGTCGCATTGCTACTGACGGGCGAGACTTTCTTGGTGAAGAGCATCTACGCCAATGTCACCTATCGCGAATGTCTCGACCTTTGGAACTGCGGCGGTTCGGTGGCGGCCAACAAGCGCACGCCCGACCCCGTTTATGAAGGCACCATTGAGGAAACGCCCGTCGACTCGCTGAATGACATCGACATCAGACGCGCCGCGCAAACGGATTCCATCGACCGCATTGAAGCCATAGATGAATCCACCCCCGACAGTCTGGCGTTCTAAGTTATGCTCTCCAATACATGCTGAATATGTCAAACAACCATTCCACCGACACGGCGTCTGTTTCACACACCACCGTTCAACACAACAGAATACAGAGGACCGAGGAGCGCATTGAGGCCATACAGCGCCGCATCCCCCTACGCACTCTCTTCGTGACGCTGGCCGTTTTGCTGGCCGTCATCGTGTTTTTCTGCGCCCGCAGCGAAGGGGTCAAGCAAGGGCAACGCGATGCACGCGAGAAAATTGAAGCTGAAAACGATTTGACGGCAGGGCCAAACAGCCTGCTGCAATAAACACTATATATAATGAACAATACGAACAACCCAAATAGCGAAGCAACTGTCATCGATGGCAAAAAGCTCTCCATCGAGGAATATCTTGACCAAGACGAAAAGAAGGATCTCCTGCGCTTTCTAACCGCAGGCTCTGTTGACGACGGCAAATCAACGCTCATCGGTCGCCTGCTCTTCGATTCGAAAAAGCTCTATGAAGACCAGTTGGCAGCGCTCGAACGCGACTCGAAGCGCGTTGGCAACGCCGGCGAACACATCGACTATGCCCTGCTCTGCGATGGTCTGAAAGCTGAACGCGAACAAGGCATCACCATCGACGTGGCCTACCGTTATTTCTCAACCAACAAGCGCAAGTTCATCATCGCCGACACGCCGGGACATGAGCAATACACGCGCAACATGATCACGGGCGGCTCGACGGCCAACTTGGCGGTCATCCTCGTGGATGCTCGCACGGGCGTCATCACGCAGACGCGCCGCCACACGTTCCTCGTTTCGCTCCTCGGCATCAAACACATTATCTTGGCGGTCAACAAGATGGACCTCGTTGACTACTCTCAAGAGGTGTTCAACAACATCGTGAGCGACTTCCAAAGCTTCATCGCGCCCTTCCAGGTGCCCGACGTGAAGTGTATCCCGCTTTCAGCCCTCGAAGGCGACAATGTCGTGACCCACTCTAAGCGCACGCCGTGGTATGATGGGCCGAGCATCCTGCAATATCTCGAGGAAGTGGAAATCGGCAACGACCACAATCTCCAGGACTTCCGCTTTCCGGTGCAATACGTATTGCGCCCCAACCTCGACTTCCGCGGATTCTGCGGAAAGGTGGCTTCGGGCGTGGTGCGCAAAGGCGACCGCATCATGGCGCTGCCCAGCGGAAAGACGAGTTGCGTGAAGCGCATCGTGACTTACGACGGTGACCTCGACTATGCTTTCCCGCCCCAGAGCGTCACACTGCAACTGGAGGATGAAATCGACATTTCGCGCGGCGAGATGATCATTAAATGCCCGGAAGACATGGCGGAGAACGCCGGAACGCCCAAGGCGTTGCCCAACGGTCCGCACATCGGCCGACATTTCGAAGCCACCATCGTCTGGATGGACGAGGAACCGATGGACCCCAACAAGTCGTTTTATCTCAAACACACCACCAACACCACACGCTGCCGCTTTGACCACTTCAAATATAAAGTGGACGTCAACACGCTGGAACGCTCGCAGGTTGACCGCCTGACGCTCAACGAAATCGGACGCGCCGTGATGGTCACGTCGAAGGAACTCTTCTTTGATGCCTACAAGGACAACAAACCGACGGGCGCCTTTATCATCATCGACCCCATCACCAACAACACTTCGGCCGTCGGCATGATTGCAGCCCCCGTGGAGGAAAACGAATTGCACGCCGACGAGGCCCTGCCAACCATCGATCTCAAAGCGCTCGGCATCGCACCAGAACACTACGAGGCCATCGAGAAAGCCGTGAAGGCGCTCGAGAAGCAGGGATTAGCCATCGTGGTAAAGAAATAAGTAATGGTAAAAAAATAACTTGACCAATTTTGTGGAATAAGGAGTTATTTCCTATGCCCTGTATTTTTGCCGTTTTTGAAATTTGTCATCGGTCACATAGCCCGCTATGCTCCCTCTT